>Ga0302325_10000300_pt1 | contig 141597 bp, 97 predicted proteins | sample Palsa_T0_2_FD_201948 | JGI IMG/M metagenome (GOLD analysis project Ga0302325, IMG submission 201948) | Peat permafrost microbial communities from Stordalen Mire near Abisko, Sweden - Palsa_T0_2 | ecosystem: Environmental > Terrestrial > Soil > Palsa > Peat permafrost | place: Sweden: Abisko...
AGCCACCAAAAGTCCGGCGCGCATTATAAAAGTGGGATAAGGGGCGTCAAACTAAAGAGAGTCTCAGGCAGTTTCCCATTCACGGTTGCGGCGGGGAGATGATTACTTCCGAGATTCTCTCGTACTCCAGAGCGCCGTCCATCGTCGCTATCGCTGTGAACAGCGCCTAGAATGTCACGATCCACGTGAACGACGGTGGACATAATTTGATGTTGGCATGAGTGAGAATCAAAGGCGACGCAGCGGTTTGCATCAATCGCCTGGATCGCAACCGTGGAGTGTTTCAATTGCCCCTGGAATTGATTCATCCGCCTCATTGACATTGGTTTGCAGCGATTTATACTCTTGCCCCTTCCGAGCTTCCGGTACGCGCTAATCGCGCCGAGTTTTTCCGGGAGTTTACGGAAGGCGGCGCGTGGCGCTGGCATAGGTCAGCTCGTGCTGGCATAGCTCAGCGGTAGAGCGCCACCTTGGTAAGGTGGAGGTCCAGGGTTCAATCCCCTGTGCCAGCTCATTCGAAATTTTTTACCGCCGCGGTTACTTTGGGCGTCGGTGAATCAGGTTGCTTTAGACAACGGCTTTTTTTCAGACAACTGTTCTGGAGGTTACGGACATGGCAAAGGGTGTATTTGAACGCAAGAAGCCCCACGTGAATGTTGGCACCATCGGTCACATCGACCATGGCAAGACCACGCTTACCGCCGCGCTCTGTGCGCGCGCCGCGGCGTGGTTTGGCATCGAGGCCAAGGACTACAAGTCCATCGCCAAGGGCGGCACCGAACGCGACGCCACCAAGACGGTGACGATCTCCGCCGCTCACGTCGAATATGAATCGGAAAAGCGCCACTACGCCCACGTCGACTGTCCCGGTCACGCGGACTACATCAAGAACATGATCACCGGCGCTGCCCAGATGGACGGGGCGATTCTCGTCGTCTCCGCCGCCGACGGTCCCATGCCCCAGACGCGCGAGCACATCCTGCTCGCCCGCCAGGTCGGTGTGCCCAAGATTGTGGTCTTCCTCAACAAGATCGATCTGGTCGACGACCCCGAATTGCTCGAACTGGTCGACATGGAAATCCGCGAGTTGCTGACCAAGTACGGGTTCCCCGGCGATACGACCCCCATCATCCGCGGGTCGTCCCTCCCGGCCTATCAGAATCCCAAGGACGACAAGGCCTGCAAGCCCATCGACGATCTGGTCAAGGCGCTGGATGATTATGTCCCGATCCCCCAGCGCGAAATCGACAAGCCCTTCCTGATGCCTATCGAAGACGTCTTCAGCATCAAGGGCCGCGGCACCGTGGGCACAGGTCGTATCGAACGCGGCCGCTGTAAAGTCGGTGACACCATCGAAATCGTCGGGCTCAAGCCCAACCGAACGTCCGTTGTCACCGGCGTCGAGGCGTTCAACAAAACCCTCGACGAAGGCCAGGCTGGCGAAAACGTCGGCGTGCTCCTCCGCGGTGTTGAAAAGGACGATCTTGAGCGCGGTCAGGTTCTGGCCGCCCCCAAGAGCATCACCCCGCACACCAAGTTCGAGGCCGAGGTGTACGTTCTGACCAAGGAAGAAGGCGGCCGGCACACACCGTTCTTCAACGGATATCGCCCGCAGTTCTATTTCCGGACGACCGACGTCACCGGCACCGCCAAGCTGCTCGGCGGCGCTGAGATGGTCATGCCCGGTGACAACGTCACCATGGAAGTCGAACTCCAGGCCCCGATCGCCATGGAAGAAAAACTTCGCTTCGCCGTCCGCGAAGGCGGCAAAACCGTCGGCTCCGGCGTCGTGACCAAGATTTTGGCGTAAACTGTTTAGCGGCCGCACTTGTGCGGCGCGTGTAGTCGAATGAAATCAGGTGAAATCAGTGGCCAGTGGATCGATGTCCGCTGGCTTCTGATTTCATGGAAGTGAGTTGGATATGGCCAAAGAAAACCGCGAAATGGTGTGGCTCCAGTGCACCGAAACCGGTGACCTCAATTACCGGACCGAACTCAAGGTCCTGGGCGGAGCGCCCAAAATCGAGCTGAAAAAATACTGCAAGCGCCTGCGAAAGCATACGCTGCATAAGATCAAGCGAAAGTGATTCGGCTGGAGATGCCAGGAGCTGAATCCAGTTGCTAGTCTTTGGCCCCTTACGCCAGTAGCTCAATTGGCAGAGCAGCCGTCTCCAAAGCGGCAGGTTGGGGGTTCGATTCCCTCCTGGCGTGTGTGAACAATGGATTCAACGAAAACAAAATCGCCGATGAAACAGGCCACCACGGAAGAGCCGATGACTGACGCTCCAGAACCACGACAGCCAGCTTACGTCCCGTCGGATTCCACCGGCTACTTCCACATCTACAAAAAAGGCCAGGGATACTGGACCCGCATGGGCACCGTCGCCGGCTTCGGCCTGATCGGGCTGCTCACCGGCAATTTCCTTTATTCCGAATTCGAGCGCGTGCTTGTCAGGCAAAACGTCGCCGATTTCATGACCCGCATCCACCTGCAGGACCCCCGCGGCGCCTATCTGATCGTAGCCATCTACGCCCTCGTCTACGCTGCGCTGTCGTTCTATTTCATGAACAAGCCCGCCTACGCGGATTTTCTCATCGCCACCGACAGCGAGATGAAAAAGGTCAACTGGACCACCCAGAAAGAGCTGATGGGGTCCACCAAGATTGTGATCGCCTTCGTCTTCGTCATGGCGCTGGTGCTGTTCTGCTACGACCTGTTTTTCCAGATGATCTTTTACTTTCTGGGAGTGCTCAAGGCCAAGCCGTTTTTCCTCGGACATTGAAATGTCCCGACATTAGACTGGACAAGCATCTATGCAATTTTTCGTATTGAGAGTCGCCAGCAACAAGGAAGACCGCGTGCGCGAATCGCTGGCGCGCAAGGTGAAGATCGAGGCCCTCGACGTTCAGGTCGGGCGGATCCTCGTCCCCGTGGAAAAGGTGCGCCAGATCAAGGACGGCAAACGCCGCGACACCGACCGCAAGCTCTATCCCGGTTATGTTTTCATCGAGCTTGAACTCGACAAGAACGGCATGATCCCCGAAAAAGTCTGGTTCATGATCAAGGAAACCGACGGCGTCGGTGATTTCATCGGCTCCAACGGCAAGCCAACCCCCATGAGCCCCAAGGATCAGGCCAAGATGCTCGAGGAAGCCGAGCGCCCCGACGACAGCGGTCCCACGATCCAGACCGCCTACAAGCGCGGCGACCGCATCAAGGTGACGGAAGGCCCATTCGTCAATTTCGAGGGAGACGTCGACGAAATCATCGCCGACAAGGGGATGGTCCGAATCATCGCCACCATATTCGGCCGCCCCACCCCCCTCGAACTCGAATATTGGCAAATAGAAAAAATGTAATGTTTAGCGGCCGCACTTGTGCGGCGCGTTTTATTGATTAATTCGGAGTAATCCCATGGCCAAAAAAGAAATCACCGTACAATTCAAACTCCAGGCCCCCGGCGGCACCGCCACCCCCGCGCCGCCGATCGGTCCCGCCCTCGGCCAGCACGGTGTGAACCCCGGCCAGTTCATCCAGCGATTCAACGCCATGTCCGCCCACATGAAAGGCAAAGTCATCGGCTGTCTGGTCACCGTCTACAAAGACCGCACCTTCGACATCGAGCTGAAAAGCCCGCCCGCCAGCGTCCTCCTGAAAGACGCCGTCAAAGCCGAAAAAGGCAGCGGCGAGCCGAACAAAAATAAGATCGGCAAGGTCACCATGGCCCAGTGCAAGGCGATCGCCAAGGAAAAGGGCAAGGACCTGAACGCCTTCGACGAAGACCACGCCGCCAGAATCATAGCCGGCACCGCCCGCAGCATGGGCATCACCGTCGAAGGCTAATCGTTTAGCGGCCTCGCTTGCGAGGCGTTATAATTCGGACCATGAGCCCCGCTCGAATCCGCCAGCTTCTAACCACCGAACCGTTTCAGCCCTTCACGGTGTTCACGGGTGACGGAAGTTCAGTCGATGTAATGTCCCCCGAATTTGCATGGTTGATGCCTCCTGGGCGAACGATGATCGTGTCAGTTCCCATCACCGAAAACGCCAAAGAGGACACCGAATTCAGAGTTCATAACATCGATGTATTTCTCATAACCAAGGTCGCGACGCATCCTCCCCGCAAACGCCGAAACGGCCGCCGCCGCGCCGGCTGATCCTGATCTCCTGACCGCCCAACCGTCGTTTGAGTCTTTCCCCGCCATTCCTATAATCTCCCTCTCTCCCCGGCGAAGCCTTGTGAGTCTCGCGGAGCACTATGAGTCTCATCGTTCAGAAGTTCGGCGGCACCAGCGTCGCGGATGCCTCCAGAATCCATCGCGCCGCCGCACGCGCCATCGCCGCCAGGGAAAAGGGAAACCAGGTCTGCGTCGTCGTCTCGGCCATGGGCGATTCCACCGACGATCTCATCAAGCTCGCCGAGGAAATCTGCCCCAATCCGCCCAAACGCGAAATGGACCAGCTTCTTGCCACCGGCGAGCAGGTCACCATCGCGCTGATGGCGATGGCCATCCACGCCCAGGGTCATCAGGCGATCAGCTTCACCGGCGGGCAGATCGGGCTCGTCACCGACAACGCGTTTTCCAAGGCGAGAATCCAGTCGATCAATCAGAAGCGGATTTTCGATCAGCTTGCCGCCGGGAAAATCGTCATCATCGCCGGGTTTCAGGGCGTCACCCCCGAGGGCGATTACACCACCCTCGGCCGCGGCGGCAGCAATGCCACCCTCGTCGCCATCGGCGCTTCGCTCAAGGCCGATGTCTGCGAGAATTACACCGATGTCGATGGCATCTTCACCGCCGACCCGCGCATCGTCCCCAACGCGATCAAGATCGACCGCATCAGCTACGATGAAATGCTCGAGCTTTCCGGCCTCGGCGCCAGCGTCCTGCAAACCCGGGCGGTCGAGTTTGCCAAGAAATATAATGTGCCGATCCACGTGCGCAACAGCCAGAACGAAAGCGAAGGCACCTGGATCGTCGCGGAGACACCACACATGGAACACATCGTCGTATCCGGCGCGGCCCTGAAAAAGAACCTTATCCGCGTCACCATCAAAAACGTCCCCGATAAACCCGGCGTCGCCGCCAAAATCTTCGGCGACATCGCCGCCGCCAACATCGTCGTCGACGACATCATCCAGAACGTCATGGACGACAACACCGCCAACATCTCCTTCACCGTCGAGCACGGCGACCTTCATGAAATCAAGCCCGCTGTCGAAAATCTCGTCAAGGAACTCGGCGGCAAAACCCTCCCCATCTATCAGGACGGCCTCGCCAAGGTCAGCGCCGTCGGCGTCGGCATGAAAGTCCACACCGGCGTCGCCCAGCGCATGTTCAAGGCCCTGGCCGACGGCAAGATCAACATCCAGAACATCACCACCAGCGAGATCAAGATCAGTTGCATCATCAGCAAGGAAGACGCCAACCGCGCACTGCAGATCGTGCATGACGCGTTTAATCTGGGTGGTGCGAAATAAAATCGTGGCATGAAAATGTGGCATGGGCGTCCCAGTCCATGATGCGTGTACTCACGCATATCCGCAGGTAATCCTGTCCAAAGAGGATTCGCCGGCTACCTGAAATTACGTCCTAACCTTAAAAATCTACAAACCAGATGTCTCTGACAACCGGTTGCATAAATTTGTTGCCTTTTCGCGGTTATCAAATAGACTTTTCGACGTCAAAGGAGGCGGGAGCATGGTCCGGGCAAGGTTCTTGTCGCACAAAAAAATCTCGGCAATCAGTTTCGCAGTTCTAATGTCCCTACGATCTGCAACGCTTCTTGCTGCCACTGATAACGAGCAAGGCCCGGCAGGTGCGGCGGGTACGCAGGGCTCTAGCGGTACAGTCGCAGGGAACGGCGAACCCGGGGGAAACGGCGGTGACGCCAATGCCACTGCCATAAGCACCGATGCCTCGAACACTGCCACCGCCACCGGTGGTAACGGCGGCATTGGCGGAGAGGGTGGTTGGGCATCTGATGTCGGACAGCCCGGCGGCACGGGTGGCCAGGGAGGTAACGGCGGCAACGCCATCGCCGTCGCCGGCAATTCGGCTCCTGTGGCGGGCCCGGCCAACGCCACATCAACCGCCAATGGCGGATTCGGGGCCTATGGCGGCAGCGGGGGCGATGATGACTACGAAGGAAATCTAACGTATGGCACAGGTGGGGCGGGCGGCAATGGCGGAGACGCTCAGGCATCCGCCTACGCGTTGAACACGACGTCCGATCCCGTCACCATTAGCGCAACCGCCATTGCGGGCAACGGGTATGGCGGCGGTGCCGCGGGATATGATTCCTATGATGAAGAATACGTTTTACCCGTTGCCCCCGGAGGCACCGGGGGTATTGCCTCACTTGGCGAAGTTAGCGGAACATCCACGGGTGGAGGGAACGTAAGTGTCTCCGGAATAGTAGAGGCGACGAGCGATACTGCCAATGGCGACGGCATTAACGAATCGCTTGACAACGCGGTGAGCGGCTCGACAACGGGTACCTTGAGCATCACGCAGGTCGTGCAAGCTGGAGAGGGACAGTCCGTGCAAAATGGAGGTGCAGATGTAGCAGGGGGAACAGGCGGCAGCGCAAGTTCGACACTTTGCATAACACAGAATAATTTGGCGGAACTTGCCGGCTCCGTAACCGCTTATGGGGGAAGCGGCGGATCTGTCGGTAATACAGAGACTTTTTTCTCCAACCCAATAGGAGGAAATGCGGGAAGCTCAACAGCCCTTATTGATTTAACTTCGAATTCGCCCATTTCCGCCTCGGCGACCGCCTCCGGCTATTACGAATCGGGAGGAGGAATTGTCGCGAACTTTCATAGCGACGGTTCTGGAGGAACCGGAGGAATCGCGAATGCCTCAGCCATGGCCATTGGCACCGGCACCACCGCCAATACTAGCGAGGTTACCGTGAGCGCAGAGGCCCGTGGCAGCAGCGGTGGATACGGAGGTTCAATTTACGATCACAACGTCGGAGGGAACGGCGGAGCCGGAGGAAGCGCGACAGCAACCGCCAACGGCTCCAACGCGGGCTCAGGTGCTCTAAGCGTCTCGGCAATCGCGTATGGCGGCAATGGCGGTTCGTCCGTCGGAGCGGGATTCTCAGGTGGTTCCGGCGGTTCTGCGTCTGCAACAGCAAGTGCCTCAAGTTCCTCAACACCGTCTATCACGGTCAGCGCCTCAGCCACCGGCGGCAGCGGTGGTTCAGGGAATACGAATGGGCAAGGCGGATCCGCGTCGGCGATCGTTATCGATCAGGGGCTGACCGTGGAACAGGATTCTGCCGCCTCCGGTCAGCAGGGAGGGACTGCGTGGGTCAGTATCGGCCGCAGCACGCTTGACTTCGGGAATATAAATAATGGTTTCCTCACTCTTTCCGGGACCGGTGCCGTTTCGATTTCGAGAATTTCGGGCGGTGGCACGCTCACAATCAACGGGCCCACCTTGCAAATTGAGCCGCAAGCCGGTGGACCATCCCAAAGCAAACTCGTCATCACGGGCGGCGGCACCTTGGACATCACCAACAACCATTTCTTCATCAACTATGGCACCGGCCCCGACCCGATTGCCTCGATCGCCGCCTGGATTGCCAGCGGCTATGCCGGCGGAGCGTGGAACGGCACCGGCATCATATCTACGAATGCGCAAACCAATTCCGGTAGCTACGGGATCGGCTACGCCGACTCCGCCGATCCCGGAAATCCCGCCGGTTTAGCGACCAACACAATTGAGATCATGTATACCCTCCTGGGCGATGCCAATCTCGATGGCAAAGTGAACGGCACGGACTTCACACTGATGGCCGCCAACTTCAACGATTCTGTCACCAACGGCTGGGACGAAGGCGATTTCAATTACAGTGGCACGGTCAACGGCGACGATTTCGTCCTGCTCGCCGACAACTTCAATCAATTCGCCAGCCAGTCGGATGTAAGCGCGGCCGATTTAAGCGTCTTGGATTCCTTCGCCGCCGCCAACGGCATCAGCCTCACAAGCGTGCCGGAGCCGCAATCGATTGCGATGCTCGCCGTCGCTGCAGCGGGACTAACTCACAGACGTCGCAAGCCAGCGCCGTCGGCATGAAAGTCCACGCCGGCGTCGCCCAGCGCATGTTCAATGTCCTGCCCGACGGCAAAATCAATATCCACAACCGCGATCGGTGGACGTCACATATAATGATTGTCGTCCCGGAGGGTTGTCATCTCGTCGCGGATCCCGGGAAAGCGGTTGTGCAAACGCCGGGCTGAAGAGTCTGGCCACAATTACTTGGTTTGCAATATCCCCCGATGTGTGGAGGAGAAATGCGATGAGTGCCAAGTGTTACGCGTCGCTTTCCCCCCGGATTTGTGCTGCCGTCCTGGCGTCATTTCCCGCCGCAGCCCTCGCCGATGACGCGCTGACCCTCAATCCCTCGAGCACCTATCAGACGATCGATGGATGGGTCGGTGTGCTGGGAGCGCAAGTCTCTCCGTTCCAGACCACCGAGATGATTAACCGCGCCGTCAATCAGCTCGGTCTGACCTCGTTTCGGATGGATCAACCATTCAGCGGCAACGATCCGGGCACGACATCATGGCAATCCACCATCAACGGGATCAATCCCAGCAACGCCAATTGGGCAACGTTGGACCAGTTGCCCGGCATCAGCACGGCAGCGGCGGATAGTCTCATGACCAACTGGGTGCTCCCCCTTCAGGCCGCAGTCGAAGCCGAAGGTGAGCCGTTCACCCTCACCACCAATCCCTCCTGGTATAACGGCGGCAGCACCGGCATCCTCCCCGCCTGGATGCAATATGATCCAGGCGCTTACGCGGAGGTGCTCGTCTCCTTCGATGAATATCTGCGCGACAAGTATGGGGTCACGCCCACTTTTTCCACGGTGATCAACGAAGCCGGAAATAACAACAACATGACCCCCGCGCTCGAGGCTCAGGTCATCGAGGCGATGGGACCGATGCTCAAAGCAGCCGGATTGAGCACTCGAATCGATTTGGGTTCTGGAGTCGGCCCCAACGTCGCGGAGCAATACGCCACCAGTCCGTCAATGACCAGCCAGGTCTGGCAATACGTCGGCGCGATCGCTTACCACAATTATCAGGGCAATTCCGCTGACAAGGTCGCGCTCGCCGCCACCGCCGCCTCCCACGGCGTGGTAACCATGGAGAATGAATCCGATCTCGCCACCTACAACACCATGTACGATGACCTCACCAATGCCGACGTATCCTACTGGGGCAATTATGGCATCGGTGGTTATGCGGCCGGCGCGGGAATCCAATACTTGAACACGGGCGTGGACGGCGCCAGTTTCACCGTTCCGTCGCAATACTGGAACTATCGCCAGGTGATGTATTACGTCCGTCCCGGCGCGGTGCGCATCGGCGCAACCGACACCAACAGCGCCATCCAGCCGATGGCTTTCACGCAAACGGCCGGGCCCTTTCCTGGAACAACCGTCGTCATGGGCAACGTCGCATCCAACGCCACCGCTCAAACAGAAGACCTTTCCGGCCTTGCCCCGGGCGGCAAATACGGCATCAGCTACGCAATGGGTTTAACCTCCGGCCAAATGCTTACGGAAATGGGAATTCATACCGCCAGCCCCAGCGGCGCGATGACCGTCGCCGTGCCGGCAAATGCGGTGCTGACCGTCTATCCCTATTCGGGTAACGACGCCCCGGAAATTTACAATGATGCGGCAAGCCCCTCCTATTTGCTGAAGGGAACGGGCGGAACTTCCACCGCGTTGACGGTCTCAGCCACCAGTCCGGAACTCAGCTCTCTGAATTATGATTGGACTCTCGCCAGCGAGCCCAGTGGAGCCGCCGCTTCCATCTCCAACGCCACCAGCGCCTCCGCCTCCGCCAACGGCCTCACCGTTCCAGGTCTTTACACGTTTAACATTAATGTCTCCGATACCTCTGCTGCCGGCCCTAAATTTACTTCCACGGATCACGTGGGAATCAATGTTTTTTCAAGCATCCCCGCGCCCATTGTTCAGGCCGTCCAGTCCCGCTCACCTGTAGGGCAGAATCTCAATTATCCCCTGATCCTCACCCAACCCCAAAGTTCAGTCTCCCTCCTGGACCAGATCTATTATGATTTGAAGGATGGGACCAATGGCATTTACGATTGGTCGGTTGTTTCGTCTCCCAGTGGCGCAAACGTCTCCCTGAGCCAGCCCAACACCAACAATTGTCTTGCCACCGGAATGACCGCCGCCGGCAATTATGTGTTCCAGCTCATTGCCAGCGACACAAGTGGGAACAATGTCACTCAGGATGTCGATGTCACCGTCGATCCCGCTCCAACCAGCGCGCCGAGCATCGCCAATCCCAAAGGCTCCGCCGTCGCGCCGGGAAAGGGATCGCTTTCGGCAACCGTTACCGACACCGGCAACTACAATACCAGTTGGTGGCAAGTCCTCTCCCAGCCGGCAAACTCCAACGTGACCTTCGATAACGAAGCTTCCCCGAACACTAACTTTTACGTCACCGTGCCCGGGACTTACACCTTCCAGCTTGACACGGTCGATCAAACCCAATTCGCTCAAACTCCAACCAGCGGCAGCGGTCTTATTACCGTCACCATCAGCTCGATGCCGCAGATCAACTGGAATAACGCCGGCGGCGCCGGTGACGGCCAGACTTGGGATATTAACGGAAACCAAAACTGGAATAACGGTTCAACCGCCACCGTCTACACCGACGGCAGCAATGTCACATTCAACGATTCCAACGGGGGGAATTACGCCGTCGCGCTGACAGCCACCGTCAGCCCGGGATCCGTAACGGTCAATAGTTCCGGCAACTACACGATCAGCGGCTCGGGAAGCATCGCCGGCGCCGGCTCTCTCACCAAGTCGGGGAGCAGCACCCTCACGCTCTCCACCATTAACACCTACACGGGTGGAACGATCGTAAACGCCGGCACATTGATCGTCGGCGTCCACGGCGCTTTGCCGGACGGCGCTGTAAGTATCAGCGGCGCGACACTGCAACTTGGCGCAGGCACGGGGGCGGCCGAAATAACTTCGCTGTCGATCACCGGCATGGGGACGCTCGATATCAACAATAATCATCTCATCATCAGCTACGGCAGCGGACCTGACCCTATCGCATCCATCGCCGCCTGGATTGCCAGCGGATTCGCCGGTGGATCGTGGAGAGGCCCCGGCATCACCTCCTCCGCCGCCCAGGGCAACGCCGCCAGCTACGGCATCGGCTACGCTGATTCCGCCGACCCTGGCAATCCCGCCGATCTTCCCACCGATACGATTGAAATCTTGTACACCCTCCTCGGTGATGCCAATCTCGACGGCAAAGTGAACGGCACGGACTTCACGCTGATGGCCACCAGCTTCAATCAGAGCGGGAAATCCTGGGACCAGGGGGATTTCAATTATGACGGGGACGTCAACGGCAGCGACTTCGTGCTGCTGGCGGAAAATTTCAACCAATTCGCCAGCCAGTCGGACATCAGCGCCGCGGACTTGAATGCGCTCGATTCCTTCGCCGCGGCGAACGGGATTACTCTTGCAAATGTGCCTGAACCGCTTGGCGTTGCCACGATCGCAATCATCGCAGGGACTTTTCTCCGCCGCAGGCGACATCAGGATCAACATCCAGAACATCATCACCGGCGAGATTAAAATCAGTTGCATCATCGGCTAGGAAGACGCCAACCGCGCCCTGTAGATCGTGCATGATGCGTTTAACTTGGGCGGAATAAATGATCCAATGTGAAAAACGCATTATTGCTACTGGCTACATTAAGCGGGTAAGTTCATCGGCCTAAATTTTTTTTTGGCAATTATCCGAAAAAATTGGGATAGAAAAATTATCGAAAGATGCTATAAGGTGAATCCATTTAGCGGGAACGGCGTCGGGGAATGGGGCCGCAAAGTTCGACCGGGACGCCTATTGTCGGGTGAAATAAAAATCGGGTACATATTGTTATCGAAAGCTGCCGGGTTGCCAAACCGGATCAACTCTTGAGCAGATAGTGCGTGCAGTCAGTTGACGTCGGATGATCACGCCCCTGCGAGGTGGAGAAAATGTCGCGAGCTCAGATCAGGGGTAAGGGCTTGCGAAAACGGGTGATCGCGCAATTCGCCTCTAGCGTGGTGCCCGTTACGGCGGTCGTGTCGCTGCAGTATGCAAACGAGGTGGCCGGGCAATCGATCGATCCATGGCTCGGCGCGGGCGACGGCACAAGCTGGAACAGCCCCGCCAACTGGAGCACCTATCCGCCAACGGGTGACGACTTATACTTCGGAGCCGGCGCAATCGGAATCATCAATCTCGACGGAAGTCAAACCGCCAATTCAGTCACATTTACCAATGGCTTCACGCTCGATCCCATCGCCGCCACCGACACCCTGGCAATCACGACCGGATCCATCACCGTCTCATCAGGGACATCGGCAACCATCAATGCTTCGATCTCCACTGGCTCGGGCCTCAATATCTCCGGCGCGGGAACGATCACTCTCACCGGGGCGAACAACTATGCCGGAAGCACCAACATCACCGGTGGCACTCTTGTTTCGGACGGCCCATCCTCGCTCAGCACTCAATCTGTTGGAGTGGGTGCAAGCGGTCAACTGACCATCGCTGTATCGACACAGTTTTCCAGCGGCGGCATCACAAACAACGGGACGGTAGATATCGCATCTGGCCAAACGCTTACGATGGGAAGCTACTTCACCCAGAACAGCGGAACCCTGGCGATCAACGGCTCGATGGTTATGGCCGGCGGCGAGTTCACCTATAACGGTGGGGCAGTTACCGGCGCAGTGAACATGGGCCTTAACTCCTACAACTCCCTGTATCTGAACAGCACCAGCGTCAGCACCGGGACTTTCATCTTTCCTGGGAATAATTGCTACGTTAGCGCGGCCTATCCTTCACCGACGGTTACGATTCCCAGTGGAGTGACAATTTCTTTCACTCCAGCCAATCCGGGAATGTTGAATATTAATTCCGCTCCTGCCGTGAATGCGGGCAATCTGAACATTACGGGCAGTGCCGCGGCAACGGCGACAATCTCCACTTCCACGCTCACCAACACCGGCACGTTAACCGCATCCGCCACAGGAGCTCCATCAGGCATCGTGGATTACATTTTAGGAAACTTCGTTAACGCCTCTTCCGGCGCGATGTATATTGATGCCGATACAAAAATAATCGCTATATTTCCACCGGCTTTCATCAACAACGGAACGGTCGATATCGCCAGCGGACAAATCCTGTCGATATCAAACACCTTCGAGCAGAATGCAGGCACGGTCTCGATCTCCGGCAGTCTCGCATGCAACAGCTTTATCGATGATGGGGGCACAATCACTGGAACCGTAACGATGGGGGGGTTATCCAGCTCGACTTTATCTTTTGGAACCGGGCAGGGGATCAACGGAACATTTGTGTTTCCCGGCCCCCTCGGAACTCTCGGAGGCGCCACGCCGATAATCCCCATTGGAGTAACCGTCAAGCTTCAACCAACCACAGCCGCGGCTCAGCTTAGCGGGACAAATCCAACCAATGACGGCGCGCTCGAGATCATCGGAAACGCCGGCGCCAATGCCACCTTGAATCTAAATACCAGCACACTGACCAATTCTGGTACCCTCTCCACCTCTGTCACGGGCAGTCCTTCCGCCTCCGCAGACTTCATTGTTGGCAATGTGATCAATAATTCCACCGGCACTGTTGACATCACCGCGCCCACACAATTCTCTGGAAACGTCACCAACAATGGCGCGCTCTTAGTCAGTGCCAATGCAACTGCCAGCCAAGTCACCGGAACCGGAACAACCACCGTAGACGCTGGTGCCACATTCACCACCGACTTCACCCAAAGCGTCCTGGTCAATAACGGCACAACGATTTTGGATGGTCCATCGACCATCGGATCGCTCTCTGGAAACGGCAGTCTTGTCTTGGGTTCCGGCGGCCCTTTGACAGTCGCATCAATTTCTCTAGGAAGCGGTACTATCGATATCGGCAAGGGCCTCACGGTCATTACCTACGGCAACGGTCCAGACCCCATCGCCTCAATCGCAGCTTGGATCAAGAGCGGCTACAACAACGGGACATGGACAGGTGATGGAATCATTTCCAGCGATTTGCAAGCCGGCGGAGAAGGTGCTGGAACCTACGGCATCGGCTACGCAGATTCGGCCGATCCAGGCAATCCCGCGAATCTTCCATCCGGGACAATTGAGATCATGTATACATTGCTGGGCGATGCCAATCTCGACGGCAAAGTGAACGGCACGGACTTCACGCTGATGGCCACCAGCTTCAATCAGAGCGGGAAATCTTGGGACCAGGGGGATTTCAATTATGACGGGGACGTCAACGGCAGCGACTTTGTGCTGCTGGCGGAAAATTTCAACCAATTCGCCAGCCAATCGGACATCAGCGCCGCGGACTTGAATGCGCTCGATTCCTTCGCCGCCGCCAACAGAATCAGCGTGGCCAGCGTGCCGGAGCCGCAGATGATCGCAATGCTTATCTTCGTTGCGGGAGGACTGTCTCGCCGCCGTCGCCGGATGCCGATTTGAAACCAGCGAGAATCAATCGATCGTCGAAAGAATTTCCCGCCGGCCGCTTTCGGTGAAGGCGGGCACCTTGGCGTACCAGTCGCGCCATTTAGGGTCGGCGCGCAGGGATTTCGACGCCTCCTCCCACTGGGCCGCGGAACTGAACGTCGATTCCAGGATCAGCGTGTAATACGGCAACCCCGCCATGTCGGTCAGCAGGCGCACCGTCCCGGCGCCGAAGCTTGATTTGCTGATCACCGTCAGCCCCTGCTTCCAATGTGCGGTGGCTTCCTTGGATTGCCCGAATTTGAGCTGGAAGATATCGCGAACGACGATCATAAAAGGCTCCCTTCAATAAGAAGCCCCCGGTTTTGAATCGCTATTTAACAGCGATCACCACTTCCACGCAAACTCGCGATAATTCGGCGACATCGGCTGAGGTGGATTTTTCCACCCTCGTCGGAAATCGCTGGAAAATCCATTGCCTTTTCATGGAAGTTAGGTATAAGTTAGGAGAGCGACATTTGATCGCTCGCTCTTTGGCAATCTAAATTGTCGTAATTGTTGTGCGCGCATTAACAATCGTGCCATGTCCGTCGTTCTCGACACCCCCCTCCCCCCTGGATGGGACATTCTGGAGTCGAGTGGGGCATTTGCCTGCCCCTCTGTCCCATAAGGTTAAAGTTATCCTCCTCATCTTCCCGATGATTTCACACGGGATACGCTCTGGTGCGCGGGCAGTGAACGGGCGACGTGCACCGACTTCGGGCTGAGGGATCGGCCCGGCGGGTGTCCTGAAATTGCACCAAGGAAGGTCGCACATGCGGACCATTGCCATCATCAATCAAAAGGGCGGATGCGGAAAAACCACCACGAGCATTAACCTCGCGGCCTGTCTGGCGCGCCTGGGGCAGAAAACCCTGCTGGTCGACGTCGATCCGCAGGGACACTGCGCCGTCGGGTTGGCCGTGCCTGAGGAGCAGATCGAGCGCACGATCTACGATTGCCTTCTCGAAGAGCGCGACGGCAAAACAGCGAAGCTCGCGGACATCGTCTGGCAAATCGCCACCGATTTCGATCTGGCGCCGTCGAATCTCAAGCTGGCGGCGTTCGAGCAGGTCTTCTCGGGCCGCATCGGGCGCGAGGATCGGCTTCGCAAGGCGATCGACTCCGTCAAGCAGAACTACAAGTGGTGCATCATCGACTGCCCGCCGAGCGTGGGGCTCATCACCTTCAACGCGCTGCGCGCCTGCGACGAGGCGATCGTTCCGGTGGAAACGGGATATTTCAGCCTGCACGGCCTGGCGAAGATGATGGAAACGCTGGAGATGCTCCGCGACCGCTGCGACAAGGAGATTCTCATCCGCGTCCTGCCGACGCTGTATGACACGCGCACCAAGCTGGCGCGCGAGGTTCTGTCGGAGCTGCGCAGCAAGTTCCGCGAATACCTGATGGAAAGCACGGTCAATTTCAACACCAAGCTGAAGGAAGCGGCCAGCTTCGGCCAGCCAATCACCGAATACGATCCCGGCAGCCGCGGCTACAAGGATTTCGTGAACCTGGCCCGGGAACTGATGGGTCACACACCAGCCGAGATGGAACCGACCCCGATGGACAAGATGTCGCGCCCGCAGGAACTGGTGCAGCGCGCCAAGCAACTCGCGCAGCTCACAAACCTGCAATTCGGCCGCAACCAATTCGGCCGCAACGCCATCCCGGCGTCGCCCCCCGCGCCCGTCGCGGTGCCGTCGATCCAGCCGACCCGCATAGAGCCGGCTCCTGTGGAGCCGGTGGGCCCCCAGCTCTCCCGCATAGAAACACCGTACATCGAGCCGTCCCGAATCGAGACCTCGCGCATCGAAAATTCGCTGAGCGAAAAATCTCCCCTCGAATTGCCGCGCATCGAGCCGCAGATTCGCAAGGAGCCATCGCGGATCGAAGCCAGCCTTCTCGATCTCAATCCCGCGCCGCTGATGACGCCCGCGGCCGAATCGCTTTCGCTTTCTCTCTCCCGAGGTCAATTGCAGCTTGGAACCCGGCTCAGTGAGGAGCCTGTCGCGCAGGCGGTCGGAGCATCGCATTCGTTCAAGTCCGAAAAAGGACCGGCCCAGAGAGAATCCGCCCAGCCCGCGACGGCGCCGCGAGTATTCCGATCCAATGGCAACGGAAACGGAAATGGCAATGGAAACGGAAATGGAAATGGCAAAAGCAGCGGCAAGCCGGCCGTCAACTTCTTCACCCCTGCACCAAGCCAGCCTCCCAAACCCGCCGCAACAAAGGCCGAAGATTTCTACGGCGTCAAGAAAATTGGCGACGAGGTGATCTTCGCCGCTCGATTCGACAGGGCGAAAAAGGTCCTGATTGCCGGTGATTTCAACAATTGGTCGCCGATGTCAACGCCCATGGTGAATCGCGGCAAGCCCGGCGAATTTTACACCAGCCTTCCCCTTCAGCCGGGGCGATATCGCTACCGCTTCGTGGTGGACGGCAAATGGATGACCGACCCGCACAACAAGTACGTGGAAGTGAATCAGTTCGGAGAACTGAATAACGTCATCGACGTGGAATAGGAACGGACGTATGGACCCGAAACGGCCGCTCAGCGAGATCAGTCACCTGTTTCTCAGCGAAATTCGTTCCCGCCAGCCGGGCACGCCCCGACCGACGCGGATTCCGCCCACCAAAATCACCGAGGCGCCCATGGTCAGCATCGACATGACGCCCGAGGAATTCGCCGCGTCGCTGGCGCCCGAGATGGCTGCGTTAGATGCCGAGCCCCAGATTCCCGAGCCTCAGCCCAGCGCTGCGGAAGCGCCGTTTTCCCCCAAGCCTCCCTGCGTTTCAGTGGTGATCGCTTCGCACCTGATGGAGCAAAGCGCTCCCAGCGTGCGCGAATACGCCCGGCAGCTTGCAGCCGAAGGCGGAAATGTCGGCCTCATCGAAACCGACACGACGGAATTTTCCATCACCTGCTTCGAGCCGGAGGGCGAGCCGGCGGCTCAGCCGATGGTGATCGACTCACGCGATGCCCGCAGAATTTCCGAGACGATCAGCGAGTTGGAATACGATGTGGACCGCTGGCTCGTCTGCCTGCCCAGCGCCCGCACGCCCGAATCGCGCGAGCTGCTTCGCACCGCGCCCCACTGGGTGATGCTGACGACCGCCGATCACGAAGGCGTTGTCGCCACCTACCGGACGCTGAAGGGATTGTCCGAGCTTGGCCGGCGGCGCGTGTCGCTGGTGGTGCTCGACGCCCGCGACGAGGCGCACGCCGATGCCGTCTTCCGCAAGCTGGACGCGGTGAGCCAGCAATTCCTTCACTGCGGCCTGGAGACCGGCGCCATGCTTCGCCCGGCAAGAAATATCGCCCAGCATGTCCTGGTGCAGAGCCAGGCGGCCGATGCCCAATCAATGGGTCCGGCGCCGCTGCACTGGAGGATCATTCGTGAACTGTTGACCAAGGCGGTTGGTCCGAACCTCGAATCCAAAAGCGAGCGATTTAATACCATGAAATTGAACATCCCCGAAAACCCGAAGATGCCGATCGCGGAAAATATCATGCCCGAAGTGATCGACCTGCCCGGCGACGCCGGCGAGCGGTCGATCCTCGACGCCGTGGTGCGCCAGGGCGGCGCCGATGGCCGCTGGATCACCTGCCCGATTCACCCGCCGATGTGTCCCGATGCGCTGCTGGCCGTGGGGCGCGACCAGCGCCTGATGCTGCTGGCCGTGGCCGGACGCGGACTCGGGCAAATGCTGTCCATCGGGCAGGCGCATCGCTGGATGTCTGAAAATGGCGAATTGATCCGCATGGCTCTCCCGCAGCTTGCGATCGACACGGCCCTGACGCCGGCGGTGATTCTGCTGGTGGATCACAACGACCTGTCCGCCGAGATTCTCCAGCCGCTCCTGCAAAGCGGAACGGTGACCGTTCAGGCGTATCGCAAGGTGAAATGGGGCGCGAAAACCGGCCTGCTGCTGGAAGCGGCTTAGAAAATCAGATTTACCGCCCGCTGCGCTCAAGACGCGAAGGACGCGGAGAAAAAAACCAGGGAATCTTTTTTTGTATTCTCTGCGCTCTCTGCGTCTCAGCGGTTCAACCTCTTAATTCTAAAATTCGCCCCGAAACCGCTGCACCGCCCGCACGTAATCATCCGGCACGCCAAAATCGAATCGCTCGGCATTCGGCATTTCCAGTGCAATATATCCTTCACGCTGGCGTTGTATTTCCTGCGCGCGGGTGAGCTGAAACTCGCCGTTGTCGCGGATGTCGTCGTGGATCATTTCTTCCAGGATGCCAAAAATCGAGGGGGCAAGCGCATGCATGCCGAACCAGCCGAGGAAGACGTCGTTTTCCAATCCATCAACGCGAAGTTTCTGTCGGGCAGTTGCGAGGTCGGGCTTTTCGATGATGAGAGAAACATCAATCAGTCGGCCATTTCGCGGCTGGCGTTTTCCGGCAATCGTGCCGAAACCTTTCAAATCATCGGGTCCGATGGGGTTGACGGCCGAGACGCTTTTGCCGCCGCAGGTCGCGGCGATATCGGCCAGCTCGCGATAGGGAGAAGTCGGCGAGCCGCGAAAGAGGTGATCGCCCAGGCACAGCAGAATCATTTCATCGCCGGCAAACGATCGCGCCTGAAACACCGCATGGCCGAATCCTTCCTGCTGCCGCTGTGCGACAAACTGCACGCGGCGGGCAAGCTCGCGCATCTCCGCTGCTTCCTGTTGCAACGAGGGATATTTGCCAAGACGTTGGAGGTACGCATCGTCCGGCCCGTTCAGATAATCTCGAATCGGCTTGTCATCCCCCGGCTGAACGATGATGCAGATTTCCTCAATCCCCGCAGCGGTAAGTTCGCGAAGGTGGTAGTGAATCAGCGCCCGATTGATCCCATCCGGCCCGACGATCGGAAAAAGCTCTTTCTTCACCGCATGCGAAGCCGGAAAATGCCGTGTGCCCAGCCCGGCGGCGGGGATGATGGCTTTGCGAATAACCGTCGATGTCATGCCCCATCTATTTTGTCGATCCCGGCTCAATGGGCAATGAGCCTGCGGCTGGGTAAACTATTTCCAACACACGAACACATCGGGAGTGCTGATGGACTTTACCGTTCTGATGAAATTCGCCAATGAGCGCGAGGCGTCCGACATTCATCTCCAGGCGGGATTGTCGCCCAAGCTGCGGATTCAGGGAGTCCTGCACACGGTGGATCAACCCCCGCTGAGCGATGAGGAGATTCGCCAATTCGTAGCGTCGATCGCGCCGGTTCGGATGCGGGACAACCTCGACGACCGGATGATCACGGGGATAGATTTCTCGTACGCCGCGCCGGGGATTTGCCGATTTCGCTGCTCGGGATACCGGGCGCTGGGAATATCGGGGATTTCGCTGCGGCTGATCAGGGGGAGAATCCCCGCCATCGCGGAGCTGCATCTTCCCAGTGTGGTCAATGAAATCGGTCTATCGGGCCGCGGGCTTACGCTGGTCACGGGCACCACCGGCTCCGGCAAATCGACGACTCTGGCGGCGATGATCGAGCTGATCAACCAGACGCGGGCGACGAAGATCATCAGCATCGAAGACCCGGTGGAATACCTGCACACGCCCAAGCTGTCGTTGATTGCCCAGCTCGAAGTGGGTATGGACACGCCGAATTTCGAGCAGGCGCTGCGGCAGGCGCTGCGGCAGGATCCGGATGTGGTGCTGGTCGGCGAGCTGCGCGACATGGACACGCTGCGGATCGCCCTGCGGGCGGCGGACACGGGGCACCAGGTCTTTTCAACCGTTCACTCGGCCAGCGCGCCGCAGACCATCGAGCGGATCATCGCCATGTTTCCCCCATCGGAGCAAAAGCTTCTGCTCACGCAGCTTGCGGGAAACCTGGAGGCGATTATCTCCCAGCGGCTGGTGATCGCGCGCGACGGAAAGCGTCGCCCGGCGGTGGAGATTCTGCGCGGCGGGCCAGTTACGCAGAAATATATTCTCGATGGCAAGGCGATGGAGCTGGGTGATTTCATCAAGGGGGGCGGCAGCGGGCAGCAGACGTTTGACCAGGATCTGGTGGCCATGTTTCGCCAGGAACTGATCTCGCATACCGAGGCGGTGCGCAACGCCACCAACCGCGAAGCGATCGAGATGGCAATGCGCGGCATCGGCGCCGCCAAGCCGCCGAGCGATCATGTCGTCATCCAGCCGCCGCGGCCCAAGGGAATCACCCCGGCGACGGCGCGCCCGGCGCAGTAGGGGGAATGATGCATCGAATCCTGACCACGATTTTTGCTGTGATGGCCGCGGTTGCGCCGGCGATGGGGGAAAAACATTACGATCCGGGCGCGAGCGATGCCGAGATCAAAATTGGAAATGTTTCCCCGCTGACGGGCTGGCTTTCGGAATATGGGGCGGTGGGAAAGGCGGAGGCGGCGTATTTTCAGATGGTGAACGATCGGGGCGGAATCAACGGTCGGAAAGTCAATTTCATTCTGCGGGACAGCCAGTCGATCATCCGCAATTGTGTCGAGCTGACGCACCAGCTTGTCGAGCAGGACCAGGTGCTTTTGATTTTCGGCTCGCAGGGGGCCGCGGCGAACGTGGCGCTTCGGCCGTATTTGAACAATCTGACGGTGCCGCAGCTTTTCATCGCGTCGCCGCTGTCGAAGTTCAACGATCCGGCGCACTTCCCCTGGACGATGGGGTTCCAGACCAGCGCGCGGACCGAAGCGGTGATTTATGGCCGGTATATTCTGCAAAATAAGCCGGATGCGAAAATCGCCGTGCTTTATGGCGATGACGAGGATGGGAAGGATTCCGTCGCCGGTCTGCACGAGGCGCTGGGCGACAAGGCGACGTCGATGATCGTCAAGGAGGAGAGTTACGAGGATTTCAATCCCTATTTGGACGACGAGCTGGCCGACCTGAAAAGTTCGGGTGCGGATACGTTTCTGAATTTCACCACCGGGAAATTCTCCACGCAGGCGATCCGAAAGACGTACGACATGGACTGGCATCCGCTTCAGTTCCTGCCCAATGGGTCGCTGTCGATTTCCGCTTTCCTCGACCCGGCCGGTTTGCATAAGGCGCAGGGGATCATCACCAGCGCGCGCTCCAAGGGGTGGCTGGGAAATCAGTACCGCGGCGACGAGGACGTGCAGGCGTTTCTCGACTGGATGAGCAAATACAATCCCGATGCCAATATCCGCGATGCGAACAATGTGTATGGATATGAAGCGGCGGAAACGATGACGGCAGTGTTGAAACAGTGCGGCGATGAATTGACGCGAGCCAATGTTTTGAAGCAGGCGACGAACCTGAACATGGATATTGGCATGCTGCTGCCGGGGATTAAGGTTTCGACGAGCCCGACCGATTACCGCCCGATCAAGCAGCTATACCTGATGCGATTCGACGGCCACGACTGGCAGAAATTCAGCAATGTGCTGAGCGGTTGAGTCTTCACATCGAGACAAAATCATATTTGCGAATGTCCGGTGCGGGTTTTGCAGCTGTTCAAAACGCAAACTTTTTTTGCCAGCGGTTATCGGACCTCGTACAGTGGGCGCGAGAGCTTTGCTTACCAACCCATCGCTCTGCCGGATTAGTTCTCGAATCACCAGCCGCCGCTCACCGTTTTTTGTTTTCAGAACAACCGAAGGTGAGGTCTGCGCGATGAAAGTGAAGGATAAAGAGAAGAAAAAGGAAAAAAACAAGCCGGCCAACGGCGACGTCCACGCGGAGATGCACGGCGATGCGCTGGGCATTCATCATGGCGACCTGAAGGCCGAGGTGCGCCGGCTCAAGAATAAATTTTATCTGAAGGAGCTTCGCCGATTGCAAATCGAGCTGGTGAAGCTGCAGCACTGGATCAAGAATCAGGGGCTGAAGGTCGTGGTGCTCTTCGAGGGGCGCGACGCGGCGGGAAAAGGGGGCGTGATCAAGCGGATCACCGAAAGCCTGAATCCGCGCATATGCCGCGTGGTCGCGCTTTCCAGTCCCAGCGAGCGGGAAAGAACGAGCTGGTATTTCCAGCGATATGCCGCCCATCTGCCGTCAGCGGGGGAAATGGTGCTCTTTGACCGAAGCTGGTACAACCGCGCGGGGGTTGAGCACGTGATGGGGTTCTGCAAGCAGCACGAATACGAGGAATTCCTGCGCAGTTGTCCGGAATTTGAAAACATGCTGATCCGCTCGGGGATTATCCTTATCAAGTACTGGTTCTCGGTGAGCGACGCCGTGCAGGAAGAGCGCTTCCAGGGCCGGATGAACGATATCACTCGAAGCTGGAAGCTCAGCCCGATGGACATCGAATCGCGCTCCAAGTGGGTGGAATATTCCAAGGCCAAGGATGCGATGTTCAAGCACACCGACACCAAGCAGGCGCCGTGGCGGGTGGTACGCGCGGATGACAAGAAATGCGCGCGGCTGAATTGCATCCGGCACCTGCTGAGCGTGATTCCGTACCAGGACGTGACTCCCCCGGCGCCCCCCGAGTTGCCCGAGCGTCCCAAGATGCCTCCAGATTACGTGCGTCCTCCTATCGAGGACCAGACCTTCGTGCCGCACGTTTATTGATCGCGCGTCGCCAGTCGTCCAGAGTTTTGAGGCAAGACAATCCCTCGCGGAGATTCCTCATGTACAAATACGTCATCATGGGCATTCAGGGCTGCGGCAAAGGCACGCAGGCGAAAATGCTCAGCAAGGACTTCAACCTGGTTCATATGAGCGTCGGCGATATTTTCCGCTGGCATATCCAGAGCCATACCAAGCTGGCCGCGAAAATTGGGCGCAGCACCGCCGCAGGTGAACTGGTGTCGGATGATATCGTCGAGGAAATCGTGCGCGGCCGGCTCGACCAGCACGACTGGAATTTCGGCTTCATCCTCGACGGTTTTCCGCGCAATCGCCGCCAGGCGGAATTTTTCCTGGAGAGCTACGATATCGACGCGGTCATTCATATCGAGCTGGCCGACCAGGTGGTGCGCGACCGGGTGCTCAACCGGCGTTTATGCGGGCGCTGTGGGCTGGATTACAACCTGATTTTTCATCGCCCGGCGAACCCGGAAATCTGTGATGTCTGTGGCGGAACGCTCACCTCCCGCGCCGATGACAACCCCGATGCGGTGGACAATCGACTGCGGGATTATCACTCCAAAACTCGGCCGATTCTCGATTTGTTCAGCCGAAAGGAATTGATCGTAAACGTGGATGGCTCGCAACCGGTGGCGGATGTGCAGGGGGAAATCCGGCGGAGGCTCGGGTTGGACACGAAAAAACCGCAGGTGAGAAGGCAGGCATCGATTGCCGAGCCGGCGGTAGCGGCGGTTTGAGCGAACTATCCTGGGAATGACGGTCCGCTGCGGTTCACAAGGGTAAAGTCTGATATAGTCTCCGCCCGGTCATGCGAATCGGGCTGATTCAGAGCGGCGGCATCGGCGACATCATCATCGCGCTGCCGATCGCCGATTTTTTTCTGGAGCGCGGGGACGAAGTTCACTGGCCGGTCGAAGAGTGCCATCTCCCGATATTCAAAGCGGTCAAGCCCGAGGTGTATTTTATTCCGCTGGCGCGGGGTGATGGGCTGGTGTATCGCCGCCCGCAGGCGTGCTTGAAGGAGTTGGGGTGCGACCGGATCATCGCGCTGCCGAGCTTTTCCACCGTGCCCGATGCGTTCGACAAGAAGCTGCGGGCGTCGCTGAAATTCGATGAATATAAATATGCGATTGCCGGCGTTCCGTTCGCCCGGAAATGGGAACTGCGCATTGTGCGCGACATGGAGCGAGAATCGAAGCTGAAACAGCGGCTGAACATTACCGGGCCGTACGTCTGCGTTCACACGCACGGATCGGATCAGAGCATGAAGGTGAATTTGCCGCAGTCGATGATCGAAAAATTTCAGATCGTGGAAATCACGCCGCTCACGAGCAGTCCGTTCGACTGGGTATCAATCCTTGAGGGGGCATCGAAGGTGGTGATGATCGACAGTTGTTTTTCAAACCTGGTTGAGCAGTTGAATCTGCCGATGGAGAAATATTTCGTCCTGCGATCGCCGATGCAGTACACACCGGTGATGAAAAATGGGTGGATTTTCCTGAGATGAAGATTGGAATTACGGTGGTGGCCCGGCGGCGATTTCGGCGTGGACGGGCACATCATCCGTCAGTTTCACCCACCCGATGGCACTCGTGGCGCCAGGTGCGAGTGTGGCGGGGGTAGCTGAAGGCATCGGGAAAAATCGCTCGCTGCGTCGGCCTGTGCTCGTCTCGTCGTACGGCCCGAGGCCCTTGGCATCCACCAGATCGGCATCGGGCCAGGAAACGTCCACGGTCGCGGTGACGGGGCCGGATGCGTTGCCGTCGTTGACCAGATCGATTTCAGTCAGCTTGCTCTCGGGGCTGCGCAGGTCGACGCGCAGCACCATCTTCCCCACAGGCAGGTGCGGATGAATCCACCAGATCGCCAGGCCCGCGAAAAAAAGAAGATCGACAGCGATAAACGGGATGAGGAATTTTTTTGCGGATGGGCTCACGGCAGATCAGCGCGCGAAAAATTGTTTGATCGCTTGCACGGTCGCCTGCCGCTGCACGGTGGCGATGCTTTCCAGCAGCGGGATTTCCTTGGGGCAGACCTGCACGCAGTTGCCCGCTTTGCCGCAGTCGCCGATGCCGCCTTCTTCCATCAGCGTGTCGAGCCGTTCCTCCTTGAGCGCCGATCCGGTGGGATGATCGTTGAACAGCCGCACCTGGCTGATGACGGCAGCGCCGACGAAGTGATTGACCGCCGTATACTGCGGGCACGCCTCCAGGCAGCATCCGCAACTGATGCAGCGCGACAGGGGATATCGCTCCTGCTGGAGACTTTGCGAGATCGGCGGTCCCTCACCCAGGTCGTACGTGCCGTCAATCGGCACCCAGGCACGAACGCGCTTCAGATCATTGAACAGCCGGGAGCGATCGACGAACAGATCGCGCACCAGCGGAAATTTCTCCATGGGCTCCAGCGTGATGGCATTACCGACTGCGAGTTTGTCCACCAGGGCCGAACAGCTTTGCCGGACGCGTCCGTTGATGACCATCGTGCATGCGCCGCAGACTTCTTCCAGGCATCCGCTGTCATAAACGACCGGCGTGGTGGATTTTCCTTCGACCGTCGTGGGATGCGCGGCGATATATTGAAGACACGAGATGATGTTCATGTTCGGCCGGCGGGGTACGTCGAATTCCTCCCATCGCGCCGGCTGCTGCGGGCTGTCCTGGCGGCGGATTCGCAGGTGAACCACGCGATCCGTGGACTGGGCGGCCGGCACTACCGTGGTTGAGGGGCTCATCTTGCAGCACTGTAGAAGCCAAACGCCTTGGTTACAAGATGATACGCTGCGGATTTGCGGGTGAATAATCGCGTAAAATAGTAGAACGTTGACATATTGTATGGGAATAGATGGGGCCGATAGTATAGATAGTCCGGGCAAGTAATGCAGAGGATGATGAAGGCGGATTCAACAGTCAGCCCAGCGCCAGTCCAACCGGATTCATACGGCACGCCCCCTCCGCGCCACCCGCTGAAAGCGCGTTCGCTGTGGATCCTGTGGCTGATGATCGTTTGCGCTTTGGCGGCGATCGGGGCGCTGGTCATCTATCGCCTGCACGCCAGCCAGGCCGCCACCGCCAGCCGCAAGGCCCTGGCCGGCGGGGGGGCAATTCCCGTGGACGTGGTTGCCGTCCAGCAGCGCGATCTACCCATTTATCAGGAAGGTTTGCTGGGCACGGTCACGTCGCTGCAAACGGTCACCATCAACACGCGCGTCAATGGGCAGTTGATTAAGGTTGCGTTTGTCGAGGGGCAGATCGTCAAACAGGGCGACGTGCTGGTGGAGATCGATCCCAATCCGTACAAGGCGCAGCTCGAAATCGCACAGGGCGCACTCGTCAGGGACCAGGCGCTGCTGAGCGATGCACAGGTCGACTTGAAGCGCTACCAGGCGGCGCCGCTGGCATATACGCAGCAGCAGATCGACACGCAGAGCGCCCTGGTGCAGCAGGACATCGGCATCGTCAAGAGCGATCAGGGCTCGGTCGACAGCGCGAAGGTGAATCTCGATTACTGCACGATCACATCCCCGGTGACGGGACGAATCGGCCTGCGCCTCGTCGATGAGGGGAACATCGTCAACACCACCGATACCACCGGCCTGGTGGTGATTACCCAGCTTCAGCCCATCACGGTCGAGTTCTCCATCCCACAGGATGTGATTCCCGATGTGCTGTCGCATCCGCAGAAAATCCCGCCGCTGGAAACGACCGCTCTCAACGGCGACCAGGTCCTGGCGACGGGAAAACTGGCGTCCATCGACAGCCAGGTGGACACAACGACCGGCATGGTGAAGCTGAAAGCGTTGTTCGACAACAGCGATTTCGAGCTGTTTCCCAACCAGCTTATTTCGATCCGCCTCAAAACCAGCACGCTGAAAGACGCGGTGGTGGTTCCGACCGAGGCGGTGCAGACGGGGCCGGATTTCTCGTTTGTGTACGTGGTAAAGCCCGACAAAACGGTTGAGATTCGCCACATCACATCGGGGCCTAATGAGCTGGTCAACGGCGACGATCTGACGGCGATCACGCAGGGTTTGTCGCCCAATGAGATAGTCGTCGTCAACGGGGTGGACAAACTTGAAGATGGGTCCAAGGTCGATGCGACGATGCGCGCCGCCACGACGCGCCCGACCACCCGCATGGCCACTACGCGGCGCAGCCACAGCCACATCCGCACGTCCCTGACCAACGATTCGCAGCAGCAGACTTCGAGGGATGGCCAGTGAGTCCGTCCAGGCCATTTATTCTGCGGCCTGTGGCGACATCCCTGCTCATGACCGGCATCCTGCTGGTTGGGATCGTTGCGTTTCGGCAATTACCAGTGTCGGCGCTGCCCGAGGTGGATTATCCCACGATCGAAGTCGTTACGTTTTATCCCGGCGCTGGGCCGGACGTGATGGCATCATCGGTGACGGCGCCGCTGGAACGGCAATTCGGCCAGGTGCCGGGGCTGAACCAGATGACCTCCACCAGCAGCGAGGGAAGCTCGCTGATCACGCTGCAATTTTCGCTGGATTTGAATATCGACGTGGCCGAGCAGGAAGTGCAGGCGGCGATCAACGCGGCGACGACATATCTGCCGGCCGGTTTGCCCAACCCGCCGGTGTACAGCAAGACCAACCCGGCCGACACGCCGATCCTGACGCTGGGGCTGAGCAGCGACACGATGCCGCTGACCAAGGTGGAGGACCTCGCCGACACCCGGCTGGCGCAGAAAATTTCGCAGCTCAGCGGCGTGGGGCTGGTGAGCATCAGCGGCGGTCAGAAACCGGCCGTGCGCATCCAGGTGATCCCCCAAAAGCTGGAGTCGATCGGATTAACGCTGGAAGACCTGCGGACGGTCATACCCGAATACAACGTCGATCAGGCCAAGGGGAGTTTCGACGGCCCGCACCAGGCGTACACGATCGGGGCGAACGACCAGATCACCACGAGCAAGGATTACAAGCCGACAATCATCGCCTACAAAAACGGCGCGCCGATCCGGCTGTCGGACGTCGCCAACGTGGTGGACAGCGCTGAAAACGTGAAAGAGGCGGCGTGGATGAACCTGACGCCGGCCGTCATCATGAACGTGCAGCGCCAGCCTGGCGCGAATATTATCGATGTCGTCAACCGGATCAATAACCTGATGCCGCAGCTCAAGGCGTCGCTGCCGGCGTCGATCAAGATCACCACGCTGACCGATCGCACGGTAACGATCCGCGCATCGGTTGCAGATGTGGAATTCGAGCTGGGACTCACCATCTTCCTGGTGGTGCTGGTGATCTTCGCGTTCCTGCGGAATTTCCGGGCGACGATCATTCCCAGCGTTGCCGTGCCACTGTCGATCGTCGGCACGTTCGGGGTGATGTACCTGCTGGGGTACAGCGTCAACAACCTGACGCTGATGGCGCTGACGATCTCCACGGGATTCGTGGTGGACGATGCGATCGTCATGATCGAAAACATCATCCGCTTCCTGGAAGAAGGCGATTCCCCGCTGGAGGCGGCGCTGAAGGGATCGGAGCAGATCGGGTTCACGATTATTTCTCTGTCGGTGTCGCTGATCGCGGCGCTGATTCCGCTGCTGTTCATGGGCGATGTGGTGGGGCGGCTGTTCCGCGAGTTTGCGGTGACGCTCAGCGTGACGATCGTGGTGTCAGCCATCGTGTCGCTGACCCTCACGCCGATGATGTGCGGCCTGCTCCTGCGTCACACACCGCCCGAGCAGCAGGGGTGGCTCTATAAAAAGTCCGAGGACATTTACAAGGGAATCATTGATTTTTACGGCATGACCCTGCAGTGGGTGCTCGGGCATCAGTTCGCGACGCTGATGATCGCTCTGGCCACGCTGGGCGTCACCGTCTGGCTGTACATCATCATCCCCAAGGGATTTTTTCCGGTGCAGGATACGGGCGTCATCCTCGGCGTTTCCGAGGCGGCACAAACGGTTTCTTTCCCCGCGATGGCCGAGGCGCAGCAAAACCTGGCGAAGGTGATCCTCCAGGACCCGGCGGTGGACAGCCTCTCCTCATTCATCGGCATCGACGGCACCAACACGACGATGAACGGCGGCAGAATTCAGATCAACCTGAAACCGATCGAGGAGCGGAAGATCAATGCCAGCGACGTGATGCGCCGATTGCAGCCGAAGCTGGCAAAGGTGACGGGCATCACGCTGTACATGCAGGCGGTTCAGGATTTGACGGTTGAGGATCGCGTGAGCCGCACGCTGTACCAGTACACGCTGGAGGATCCCGATCCGAACGAGCTTGCGCAGTGGGTGCCGAAGCTGATCGCGCGGATGCAGGATATCAACGAGTTGCGCGACATCGCCACGGACCAGCAGAATATGGGATTGTCCACCACGCTGGTTATCGACCGTGATGCCGCTTCGCGGCTGGGGATCACGGCCGCGGCGCTGGACAACGAGCTGTACGATGCCTTCGGACAGCGGCAGATTTCCACGATTTTCACGCAGCTTAATCAGTATCACGTGGTGCTGGAGGTCGATCCGAAATTTCAAAACAGCCCGGTGGATCTTCAGCAACTTTACATACACTCGGCCACGGGAAGCCTCGTGCCGCTGGCGCAGTTCACGCATCTTGAGCGGCAGGCGGCGCCGCTGGTGGTGAATCATCAGGGACAGTTCGCATCGGTGACGGTCTCCTTCAACCTCGCGCCCGATGCGTCGCTGGGGGATGCTGTCAATAAGATCAACGCGGCGCAAAAGGAACTGAACATGCCCCCCAGCATCCAGGCGGGATTTCAGGGCACGGCCGCAGCGTTCGAGGCTTCGCTGACCAACGAGCCTCTGCTGATTCTCGCCGCGCTCATCACAGTCTACATCGTGCTGGGCGTTTTGTACGAAAGTTATGTTCATCCGATCACGATTCTTTCGACCTTGCCGTCGGCCGGCGTCGGAGCGCTGCTGGCGCTGCTGCTGTGCAACACGGATTTCAGCGTGGTGGCGCTCATCGGACTGATTCTGCTGATCGGCATCGTGAAGAAAAACGCGATCATGATGATCGATTTTGCGCTGGAAGCCGAGCGGCAGGAAGGAAAATCGCCGGTGGACGCGATCTTCCAGGCGTGCCTGCTGCGATTCCGCCCAATCATGATGACAACGGCAGCGGCGCTGTTCGGCGGGTTGCCGCTGGCGCTGGGAACCGGCATGGGCGCCGAGCTGCGCAAGCCGCTGGGAATCGCGATCGTCGGCGGTTTGGTCTTCAGCCAGGTGCTGACGCTCTACACGACACCGGTGATTTACCTGGCGTTTGACCGTCTGGCCAAGCGGCTCGGTGGAGCGATCACGAGCGAGCCGTCGCCGATGACGTTGCCGGCCGAGGAGGTGTCGTGAGCCTTTCGACGCCGTTCATCAAGCGACCGGTGGGAACAACGCTGCTGACGATCGCCGTTGCGCTGGCGGGAATTTTGGCGTATCAGTTCCTGCCGGTGTCGCCCCTTCCGCAGGTGGATTTCCCGACCATTTCCGTCGGCGCATCATTGCCCGGTGCCAGCCCCGAGACCATGGCCACCAGCGTCGCCACGCCGCTGGAGCGGCAATTCGGCCGCATCGCCTCGGTGACGGAGATGACCTCTTCCAGTTTTCTGGGCACGACGTCGATCACTCTGCAATTTGATTTGAACCGGAATATCGACGCCGCCGCGCGCGATGTTCAGGCGGCGATCAACGCCGCCCGCAGCAATCTGCCGGCGGACCTGCCCGGCCAACCGACGTACCGCAAGGTGAACCCCGCCGACGCGCCGATTGTCATCATCGCGATGTCATCGGATGTGTATTCTACCGGTCGGATGTATGACATCGCCGATTCGATTCTCGCGCAGAAGATTGCGCAGGTTTCGGGCGTGGGGCAGGTGTTCGTCGGCGGCGGGGCGTCGCCGGCGGTGCGGGTCGAGGTCGATCCGGCGAAATTGAACAACCGCGGGATCGCCCTCGGGACCGTCGCCAGCGTGCTGCAAAGCGCCAACGCCAACCTCGCCAAGGGGGAAGTATCCAACCAGAATCGAACCGAAAATATCACGACGACCGATCAGTTGTTTCTCGCCGCGGATTACAAGAAACAGTTGCTGGCCTACCACGACGGGAATCCAGTGCGGATCGAGGACGTGGCGGATGTGGAGGATTCCATCGCGGACGTTCGCACGCTGGGCCTTGCCAACGGCAAGCCGGCCATCGTGATCGTCATCTTCCGCCAGCCCAATGCGAACATTATCGACACCGTGGATCGCGTGCGGGCGCTGGTGCCCGAGTTGCAGGCGGATGTTCCCGGAGGAATCAATCTTCGCGTGGTGATGGATCGCACGACGACGATTCGCGCTTCGGTGCACGATACGCAGATCACGCTGCTGCTTTCCGTGATGCTGGTGGTGATGGTGGTCTATCTCTTCCTGCGCGACTGGCGGACAACGTTCATCCCCAGCGTCGCGGTGCCGGTGTCGCTGGTGGGGACTTTCGGCGTGATGTACCTGATGGGTTACACGGTGGACAATCTCTCGCTGATGGCGCTGACCATCGCCACGGGATTCGTGGTGGATGATGCGATCGTGGTGATCGAAAACATCACCCGTCACCTGGAAGAGGGCAAGACTCCCATGCAGGCGGCGCTGGTGGGGGCGAAGGAAATCGGATTCACGGTCGTGTCGATCAGCGCCTCGCTGATCGCGGTGTTCATCCCGATTTTGCTGATGCCGGGGATCGTTGGCCGGCTATTCCGGGAATTCGCCGTGGTGCTCTCGACGGCGATTGCGATTTCGCTGGTGGTGTCGCTGACCACCACGCCGATGCTGTGCGCCAAACTGCTGCGCCCGCACGATCAGCAGTCACACGGATGGTTTTACCGAGTCAGTGAAAATGTATTCGCCAAAATTCTGGCCGGATATGAACGGACGCTTCGCGTTGCGCTGGGGCATCCGCTGGTGATGCTGATCGTGACGCTGATCACCATTGCGATGACGGCAACGCTATACACCTTCGTCCCCAAGGGATTTTTCCCACAGCAGGATACGGGCCGGTTGATGGGCGCTGTCACCGCCGATCAGGCCACCAGTTTTCAGGCGATGAAGGGGATGCTGTATCAACTGGCGAACATCGTCGGCAAAGACCCCGGCGTGAGCGATGCGATTGCTTTCGCCGGCGGCGGGCGCGGGACCACCAACACGGCCAATATGTTCATCAGCCTCAAAGATCTGAGCGTCCGCAAGACGACCGCCGATCAGATCATCAATCGCCTGCGCGGAAAACTTTCGCATATTCCGGGGGCGACCCTCTATCTGCAATCGCCGCAGGATGTGCGCATCGGCGGGCGCGCCAGTAATGCGCAGTGGCAATACACGCTGCAGGGGGACGATTTGAAGGAATTGCTTTCCTGGGCGCCCAGGGTGTTCGAAAAATTAAAAACTCTTCCTGGCCTGGCGGATGTGAACACCGATCAGCAGGTGCACGGGCTGGAATCGATGGTGACGATTGACCGCGATGCCGCCAGCCGGCTTGGGATTACCCCGCAGCAGATCGACCAGGTGCTCAGCGACGCCTTCGGGCAGAGCCAGGTGTCGATCATGTACACGCAGCTCAACCAGTATCACGTGGTGATGGAAGTTGCGCCGAATTTCTGGCAGACGCCGCACGGGCTGGATTTCATTCGCCTGGCCGGGTCAAACGGGCAGCAGATTCCGCTAAGCCAGGTGGCGACATTTACCCGCGACACGACGTCGCTGGCGGTCAATCACCAGGCGCAGTTCCCGGCTGTGACGATTTCGTTCAACCTGCTTCCGGGCATCTCGCTGGGCGATGCGGTGCTTAAGATCAACAAGGCCGAGCAGCAGATGCAGGTGCCAAGTTCTATTCATGGCAGCTTCCAGGGAACCGCACAGGCATTTCAGGATTCGCTGTCGAGCGAGGGGTGGCTGATCGCCGCCGCGCTGGTGACGGTGTTTATCGTGCTGGGAATGCTGTACGAAAGCCTGATCCATCCGATCACGATTCTTTCGACGCTGCCGTCGGCGGGCGTGGGAGCGCTGCTGGCGCTGCTGCTGTTCGGGGCCGATCTGGACGTCATGGGGATGATCGGAATTATCCTGCTGATCGGCATCGTGAAGAAGAACGCGATCATGATGATCGACTTCGCGCTGGAAGCCGAGCGGCGGGACGGCAAATCGCCGAAGGAAGCAATTTACCAGGCCTGCGTGCTGCGATTTCGGCCGATCATGATGACGACGATGGCGGCGCTGCTCGGCGGGCTTCCACTGGCGCTGGGGCACGGCACAGGATCGGAGCTTCGCAAGCCGCTGGGAATCGCGATCGTCGGCGGATTGATCTTCAGCCAGATGCTGACGCTCTACACCACGCCGGTGGTCTATCTGTACATGGACCGGCTGCGGCTGTGGCTGAACGGATTATTCGGGCGCCGGCAGGATTTTGACGCCGTTCCCGCCACGTCGATTTAACGTTGATTCAATGTTTTCCCCTGGATTCGCCACCACCGCCGGCGGGCTGATGGCTTGGAGCCGGCGCCGGCGCGGATGGCGGAGGGCTTGAGCGTGAATCGCCGCGCTCGCGGGCCTCGTAATCGCGATCGGGCGCGCCGGAATCTGATGGGGGAGCCTGGCGCTGGGGTTCCTCGCGCTGCGGTTGGTTATTCTCCGGTTGATTGTTGACCGGCTCTTGTCGCGGCGGTGATGCATGCGAGGGCTCGGTTTTTTCCGGCGGTGGAGATTGGACCGGTGGATTGGCCTGGGGAGTTTCGTGCGGCTCTGCCGGCTCGGTCGGCTGTGGTTTCCATTGATCGCCGTCGCGCTTTTCCCAGCCGGTGTCGGTTCGCCGGTAGACATCGCCTTTGTCGTTGACGTAAACGTTGTTCTGATTCAGATCCGGGGAAGGCACCGCGTGGTTTGGCGCCGGTGCAGGATGATTCTCCTGCGGCGATGAATGCGTCGGCGTTACGCCAGGCGCTTCGGGATGCAGGTCCTTTCGACGCTGATAAACGTTTACATCATACGTGGCGCGCGAAACATTGTTGGTGTCGATGATCGTGCGGTTGATTTTCAACGTTGTCGGCACATTGGACGGGCGGTATCCGCCGTAGCCAAACCAATTGCTACCCACCGGCGCTTTTGCGGGCGCGGCGATCCAGGTCTGCCCACCGCCGGAGGCGAGGCCGAAGCTGAAGCCCCATCTTCCGGAATAGGGATGATATTGCGCCGCAAAACCAAAGGTGCTTGGTCGGGGCACGTAGTCGTGCCGATACCACGGCTGATAGCGGTATCCCGTTCCATAGACGATCACCCCGCCGTAGGGATAGCAGCCGACATAGCCGGGCGTGTACCCCTCGTACACCACCTGGCCGGTGTATCCATAGATCGAGACAAATCTCACGGGATAAATCGGGCAGGACGGAGGAATCGTGTAGATATCACGCGGGATGCGATAGGAGATGACCCACGGCCCCAGCGGTGTGGGGCATTGATACCAGACCGCGTTGTAGCAGCAGTAGTAAAACCCGCCGCAGCACAGGACCGAGCAGGGCGAATTCACAGCGTAGGCGCAGGTGGTTCCCTGGACGGACTCAAAATCGGGATTGCCATCGTATGTGACGGGCGGCTGCTCGTAATTGGTGCTGTCGATGGCCGCGGTTTGCGGGATAAAGGTATCGGCCAGCGCATCCTGGGCCTGCTGGGTTCCCGCGACATCGGCAAGGACCGATGCCTTGGGACTGTCCGGCGGAATCTGGGCGAAATCAGCCGGAAGCTGGTCCGGCGCCACGAACGTCCAAGGGCCGTTTGTGTTGCTCGCCGAATACCACCGGCCCGACAGCAGCACGAAGGTCTGATTTGTCGCGATGTCATTAAATACATCTGAATCGGTGTTGGCCCAGTAGAGCAGGTTGGTGCCGGAGATCGGCGTCATCTGCGGCTGGCCATCGCTCCAGATCAGTTCCGTGGGCGTGGTTGCGGTGACGATCTCGAGGCTGGAGACCTCGTTGTCGGGAATCGGCTGCTGGGGATCGGTGTATCCCACCTCATCGGCGTACTGGGCGATCGCCTGTGGAATCTGTGTCGTGAACTCAAAGGGTCCCTTGGGATCGGATGCCGTGAACCAATGTCCGGCGCCCTTGAGAAAATACATGCGCGACGAGGTATCAAGCGCGACAAAAAAAGGAGTGTTGATAACGCGCATGATGCCGGCGCTGTCGGTCTGAACGAGCCGTGGATCGCCGTCGTATTCCACCTTTACCGCGGGATGCTGTTTGAAGATGATGGTCGGGGGCGTGGTTTGAAGATCGGCCGCGGCGGTTTGGGCCTTTTGAATCGCTTCCAGCGAAGCCAGCAGATGATCGAGCGAAAGCGTGATGGGCTGGGCCAGAATCGCCTGGCGCGCGGCATCGGAGAGGGATTGCTGGGAGATCGGCTGCTGGCCGGGAAACAATTCCTTGGAGACCTGCACATCGAGAATCTGCACGGTGCGGGCGGAGCGATCCGTCTGCACGCGGCTCTGGAGCCAGATCGCGCCGAAGACCGGCTGCTGCTGCCCGGCCGGTGTAACCGCCACGGCGGCGCGACCCGTCATCGTATCACCCTGGAAATCTTCAAGCTGCGGCTGGAAGATCGTCACCTCGGCGCCGTCGGCGGAGGTGACGTGCATGGGCCAGCGCGACGGCTGCACGGGTTCGCTCGCGGACGGCTCATCAGCCGCGCTCGTCTCGGTGCGCGAACATATGGGCATTATCGATAGTCCCCATACCACCAACATCAGGCTTATAATCTGTCTAAACATGCGAGAAAGTCTCCAGAAGGTTTAATGGCCGATTCTACGGCAAACAACGCCAATGCGGACCTGCCGAAATTACCGCTCCGGCAAATGGCATCTAATAATGATATAACGCGATAAACCTGCGGCGACCGCGCAATACGCCGCGGCCAAGGAGAAATAATGCGGGCCATGACGCTCACAAAGCCTGCCGCAATCGACAGCAATCCGCTGGTGTTACGCGAGGTTCCACCGCCCGAGCCGGCAAGCGGCGAAGTTCTGGTGCGCGTGGAGGCGTGCGCGGTTTGCCGAACCGATCTGCATGTCGCTGAAGGGGATTTGCCGCCGCATCGTGAGAACATCATTCCCGGCCATCAGGCCATCGGCATCGTGGAAAAATGCGGAGTCGGCGCAAGTCGATTCAAGGTCGGCGACCGCGTCGGCATCGCATGGTTGCGATCCACCTGCGGGCAATGCCGCTATTGCCGCACCGGGAACGAAAATCTCTGCCCATACGCAAAATTCACCGGCTACGACGAGAACGGCGGATACGCCGAGCGCGCGGTGGTGCGCGAGGATTTCGCCTATGCGCTGCCGGCCGGGATCGATCCCGTCACCGCATCGCCGCTGCTGTGCGCGGGAATCATCGGCTACCGGTCCCTCCGCCGGGCGGAGGTGAAACCCGGCGGCAGACTGGGCCTGTTTGGTTTCGGTTCATCCGCTTCCATCGCGATTCAGGTGGCTCGCCACTGGGGCTGCACGGTGTATGTGATGACTCGCGATGAAAAACACCAGAATCTCGCCCGCGACATGGGCGCGCACTGGGTCGGCTCCGCTGATGCCAAACCGCCGGAACTGCTCGACAGCGCGATTCTTTTCGCGCCGGTCGGGCATCTGGTTCCGCCGATCATGGAAAAACTCGACCGCGGCGGCACGCTGGCGATCGCCGGCATCTATCTCACGGACATCCCCGCCCTGAATTACGATCGCCAGCTATTCCAGGAAAAAAATCTGCGAAGCGTCACAGCCAACACGCGAAAAGATGGAGAGGAGCTGCTGAAGCTCGCCGCCGAAATCCCGCTGAGTCCCAAGACGACAACATTTCCGCTGGAAGATGCGAATCGCGCGCTGCAGATGCTCAAGAATGATGCGATTAACGGCTCGGGCGTGCTGGTGATGTGAAAAATCAGTGAAGTGCCGTGTCGTATTGAAGATAAAATTCATTCTGAAAAATCCCGCTCGGATCATATTGCTGCTTGAGCGAGAAAAATCGATTCGCCTGCGGATACGCCTGGTAGAACTGACGCGGCGTTGCTTCCAGCCGATAGGGGAGGTAATAACGGCCGCCCAGCGCCAGCGCGGCGTCGATCAGTTGCTGCGTGAGCAAGCGCATCCGGGCCTCGTCGGCCGCGGTCATTTTCTGGTTGAACAGCAGCACCAGGGCGATCATATCCCGGTCCGCATACCGCAGCAGCGTGTCGTTGTCCGTTCGCACATCGCGCAGCGTCACGTTCAGCAGATTGCCGCCGCCGGCGGGAATAATCTTGCGCATGCTCGCGACGAAATCTTCAAAGTTTTCGCGCGGGACGAAATATTCCTGAAGAATATCCGTGGAATCGGCGGTCCGGTTCTCCAGGAATTCGACCGGTTGATTAAGAAGCTGGTTGCGCGAGAAAAATTTCGCCGATAGGTGCGATACAAGCTGAGTCTCCGCCTCCCATCGCAGATGTTTTCCGTAATCGCTGTTCACTGAACCTCGAAACAAAATGCGCGCAATCTCCTGAAACCCCATGTCCGACAGAGGCGGCAACGGACCCCGGACGGCGTGGGTGCGATTGAAGGTGTAAAGAATCGCGTGGTTGAGAAAATCATCCCGCACTACGGAGAGCCGGCCCAGGGCCATGCCAACATCCGACGATGCAATCACCTGCGCCTTCCATGCCGGCATGAAATCTTTCGTTGCCATCACATATTGGTGGATTTGATATCGCTCGTTGGGAACGACGCGCAGCTCCGCATCGAGAATTATTCCAAACAGCCCGTATCCGCCCAGCACGGCGGAAAAAAGCTGCGCGTTTTCGCTGCGGCTGCATCGCAGGATCGTTCCGTCAGCGGTCATCAACCGCAGCGAATCCACCGTGGATGCGATCGGCGGTTTGCCCGGCTGCCAGCCGTGGCAATTCACGCTGAGGGAGCCGCCCACGCTGAAGGAATTGTTGGATTGCATGACCGCGACGGACAGTTGATGCCGCTCCAGAAACGGCAGCACGTCCGCCCACTTGGCGCCGGCCTGCACATCCAGCAGATTATTCTTCTCATCGAGCGTCATCGCGTGATACGGCAGCATGTTGATCTGAATGCCATTGGGAAAAATCGTCTGACCGCCCATGCTGTGCCGCGCGCCGGCAATCGAAACGCAAAGATGCCGGTTCCGCGCCCATGCCAACAGATCGCGAAGTTTCTCGGGCGCATCATCGCCGACCGGCATATTCCAGATTTCTTCGATGCGCGTGGCATTGAGCCGGCTGGCGTCATCGGTCATCCCCGCCGCCAGCGGCTTCCGCTCATCGCGATCCGATATCGCAACCCCCGTCAGAAACAAGATCGGCCTCACCGCGCAGGCCCCGACCAATATCGCCGTTGCCAAAATGGCGATCCATACCCGCCGACGTTGACCGGCCCGTCGAATCATTCGACCTCATGATATCGATGCGAGCCAGGGATGATCGGGATGATATTGAGAAAGCGCACCGAAAAGCCAATCAATTTGGTTTCGATTCAACCTTGGAAGCGTTCGCTCAAAATCCGCGATGTCCTTGGTCCGCGTGTGCTTCGCCTTGAAAAGCAGTTGGATCTCCGGCGAGATAATGGGAATTCCCAGAAACGAATTGAGCCAAACTTCCTCAGCCGGAAGCATCAGACCCGGATGCCGGCGTGATTTCCAATGTGAACCTTCCCGCTCGTTCAGGAAGAACTCGAACTCCGCCAGCCCCTCGCCGCTGCGTGTGACTTTGATTTGATGCACCGGCAAACTCAATGCCTCACCCTTTTCCCAGGCGATCCATTGGCCGCCCTCGAGCGTGGTGATTGCTTTCTCAAAATTCCAGCCGGGCAAAAGCGGCCAAAGGGCATGCTGATCGCAACGGTAGATTCCGATTTCGATATCGCTGTGCTCGCGCGTGATTTCCCCGAGAAACAGATCGATTGCCCATCCACCCGCCACATGCCAGGGCGCGGGAAATTCCCGCATGATATTGGCGACTTCGAGGACTTTGCTGAATCCCGGTTCCATCGTTGAGTGATGAAGGGGTTAAGGTTTAAGCAGCCGCTCGCGCAATAATTTAAGCACATCATCGGTCACGGTGGTTTCGCCGATGCGGGGGAATATTTTTTCGATGCAGTGGCGATGGGCGTCTGGGTCGCGATCAGTGATCGCGTCGACGACGAGGACGACGTTGTAGCCGAGATCGTAGGCGCTGCGCGCGGTCGATTCGACGCCGGCGCTGGTCGCGACGCCGGTCAGGACGATCTGCGTGACGCCGCGCTGGCGAAGATCGTGATCCATGGAGGTTCCGTTGAATGCGCCCCATCGCTGCTTGGCGATGGCGAGATCGCCGGGCCGCGCGTCCAGCTCGGGAACGAGTTCGGTCCAGCCGGGCGGGAATGAAAATTTGGGACGGCCGGCGTCGGTGCGCCCGGGAGCCATTCCGGAAACATTGACGAGAACAACCGGCAGGCCTCGCTCGCGAAAGGCGCTGGCGAGCCGGGCGGCGCGGGCGATGATGTCAGCAATCGGGTGGACAGCAGGCATTCCGACGACCCCTTTTTGCAGATCGATCACCACCAGCGCGGAGATTGGATCGAGTTGGGTAAGCGGCATGCGTGTCAGAGTATCTCGAATGATTTGCCTTTTCTACTGCTGTATCTCGGCCGCTATTTTCCCCCAAAGCCGATGATGTATCCATCCGGGTCTTCAACGTAAAAGTCTTTCGTGCCCCACGGCGTGGAAGCCAATGGCTTAAGGATTTTCACTCCAGCGGCGACGCACCGCTCATAGAACGGTTCGATTCCCTCGACCCCGGCGGTTGCGTCCAGATGCTCATGGTCGCGGCGGTGTTTTCGCTCGGCCGGGTTTTTATTCGCTTCCTTCAAATGCAATTCCAGACCATCTTTTCGGCCGATCGCGTAAAAGCCATTCCACGGCTCGCCGAATTCAAATCCGAGTTTGTCGCGGTAATAAGCGATCGAGCGCTGCAGATCGTCCACCAGAAACTGCGGGGCCAGCGACGTGAGGCGCGGTTGAATCATGCCAGAGTATCCTTTCGTGGAGTTGAATTTTACCGCACATGTTTTCACAGGAAAATGCGATGAAAATCGATCGGCTCGATCATCGGGTGCTGACCGTGGATGACATCGACAAGACGGTCAAGTTCTATGTCGATGTCCTTGTCATGTCGGCCGAAACTTTCGCCGGCAATCGGCGGGCGCTCTGTTTTGGGCGGTAAAAAATCAACCTCCATTCGGCTGAAAAGCCGCTGAAGCCGCATGCGCGTCAGCCGACTCCGGGCTCGTTGAAAGCATTGATTTCAAGCTGACCCATTACCCAAAACTGAGCTTACATGTGGGATTTGGCGCGGCGGCTGGCGGCGGAGAGATTCGAGGCAACAGCAAGCAGCTCGGCAGGTTCAACGGGTTTGGGGAGATGCATCTGGAAGCCAGCCATGAGGGCGCGGCGGCGATCCTCCGAACGGGCGAAAGCGGTAAGGGCAACGGCAGGAGTATCGCCACCTTCGGCATCGGAAAGTTGGCGCAATTTTGCGAGAAATTCGTAACCATCTTCGACGGGCATGCCGATGTCGCTCAAAATCATATCCGGATGGTGCTGCTTGACGGCTTGAAGTCCTTCGGCGGCACTGGCAGCAGTGGTGACGGTGGCTTTGCATTTGGTGAGGATGCGCTGGATCAAAATGCGTGCGTCGGCCTCGTCATCGACGACCAGGACATGGAACCCCAGAAGATCGGGGCATGGAATAGAGTTGGTTGCTGAGGGAGGGGGCGTAAGGGCGAAGTCGTCGTGGTCGGCCTGAACGACCGTAAGGGGCAGCGAAATCACAAACGTTGCCCCCTGGTCGATTCCGGGACTGGAGGCTTTAACCGTTCCACCATGCAATTCGACCAGCGATTTGACGAGGGCGAGTCCGAGCCCCAGCCCCCCATGCCGACGGGCTGCCGATGTCTCGGCTTGCGAGAAGCGTGTAAAAAGCTGGGGAAGGAAGTCGGCTGCAATCCCCTGACCGGAATCCACGACGGTAATATCGACATGAGAATTGACACGGCGGAGGAAGACTTGCACACGCCCTCCACGCGGAGTGAATTTGATGGCGTTGGAGAGCAGATTCCAGAAAACTTGCTGGAGCCGGTTGGGGTCGCCGGTGATGGGTCCGCCTCTGGGATCAAGGACTTTGGTGAGGCGAATTCCTTTGGCTTCTGCGCCGGGACGAACCGATTCGATGGCGTCGGAGACAACGACCTGCAGGTCAACGGGTTGGACATCGAGTCTCAATTTTCCGTTGATAATGCGGGACATATCCAGCAGTTCTTCGATGAGTTGGGCTTGGGAGCGGGCATTGCGCTCGATGGTTTCGAGACCTTGCTGGAGATCCTGGGGGTCAGTGGTAGGGCCGCTGGAGCGGAGAATATTCGCCCAGCCAAGAATCGCGTTGAGAGGCGTGCGCAGCTCGTGCGAAAGCGTGGAAAGAAATTCGTCTTTCATGCGGCTGACCCGTTCGGCTTCGGAGCGCGCAGTTTTCTCACGCTCGAGGAGTTCTTCGCGTTCGCGGAGGATGCGTTTAATGCTCGTGACGTCGCGAGCCACCTTGGAGACGCCGATGACGCGCCCGGTCGGGTCTTTAACTGGCGAAATGGTGACGGAAACATCTAAAATACGGCCGTCCTTGTGGACACGGATTGTTTCGAAGTGATCGACACGCTGTCCACGCCGAAGTTGCTCCAGGATTTTAGGTTCTTCATCAAGGCGATCCGGGGGAAACAGGACGGTGATGGATTTGCCGATCATTTCCTCCGCGGTATAGCCGAACATACGCTCCGCGGATTGGTTCCAGCTCCGAACGATGCCATTGAGGTCTTTGCTGATGATGGCGTCGTCGGAAGACGCGACGATAGCCTTAAACTTGCCTTCCAATTCGGTGCTCTGGGTGATGTCGCGGGCGATCTTGGAGGCTCCGACAACTTTTCCATTACCATCATGTATGGGGGAGATCGTGACTGACACGGCTATGGGGATGCCGTCTTTACGAATGCGGACCGTTTCGAAGTGATCGACTCGTTCGCCGCGTTGCAGGCGTTCGAGTATTTTCGGTTCTTCATTGAGCCGTTCGGGTGGAAAGAGAATGGTGATGGACTTTCCGACGATCTCCTCCGCGGTGTAGCCGAAAATACGTTCGGCCGATTGGTTCCAACTTTGAACGATGCCGTTGAGGTCTTTGCTGATGATCGCATCGTCAGAGGTGGCAATGATGGCAGCGAGTAATGCCTGCGCTTCCACGGCAGACCCAATCTTAGGCATTATGAATCGGCTCATCATGATCCGGCAGCGAGAGAGACCAGTTGACGGAATAACTGGACGACGGAAGCCTTGATATTATGAGGGTTGGAATGGGGCGTCTAGGCATAATTTTCCCGCTACAAAGGCCGTCGAATGCTTCAGCACGCACCGGCAAAAACGCGAAGAATGGCGCAAATCTCACGTATGAAAATGAATAAGTCCCTTCGACGCGCTTACCGAAGGGCTTCTTGTCCAGCCAAGTCGGGGCGACTGGACGCCAGTTGAACTTTTTCCCAGCGAGGTTGCCGAGCTCGCGATGGAGGTGCGGCATTTGGTGCCGGGCGTTTCGCCAGGTAAATTGAGGGGAACGATCTGTTGAAGTGTCTAACTTCGCGGCATGCTTGGTGCCAAGCCGCCAAATACGCGGGCAAAACTTTCATCGCTGTTGAAATCTTCTGCTCCGATCAGCGTGAGCACCGTAGAAGAGTTGGAGAGCGTGAAATCGACATCGAAGGCCTCAAACCGCCCGCGTGGCAAGAAGTGCTCAACCGCGACTATCATCCGTGGGCTGATCCCCGTGTCCAAATCGACACCGCCGGCCGGACCATCGATGAGACCCTGGAAGAGGTACTCCGATACATCTCCTGCCCTTAGCCGCCCTTGTCGGGTCTATAACAGGCTGGGCAGATGCGCGGTGATTTTTTTCCGACGATTCCGCGCGGGTCATCTGATTGATCTGGCATCTTTTTTGGAGCAAAACCGGGGTAGGCCGTATAATGCTCGCCGTTCTAATCTTGCGATCTGATCATTTCGGAGGAAAGTGCAATGCGCAAATCATCTCTGCTGGCGGCCCTGGTGATCGTGCTGGGAACTTTTGCGGGTTTCGCGGGCAGCGCTTCTGCCGCTGACTCGCCAAGCATCCAGAAAGATTCGCTTCTGATACAAGCCCATACGGTGGGCAATTTCCACAAGGATTATGACGTTTATTCCTGGGTGCCGCAGGTCAGGTTCCGCATCAACGGCCCGGTCGAAAGCGGCAGCGTCCTCTGGATGGATGTCAACACGCCGGCGGGGGAAATCAAGTTTGATCTCCCGACGGAAGAAATTGCCAGCGGTCACTCCAAGATGGTCACCGGCGGTGACATACCCGAGGATCAGTCGCTCAAATACACCGGTCCGGTCGATTTCACCATTCATGTTCGGAATGACATTTCCGGCCCGGCCGACACGCTCCTGTACACCGGTAAGTTTAATGTCGCGAGCGTGCATTCCAATGAGAACGGCAAGCCCGATCACATGGTGTACTACGTGGATCAGGATTGGAGGCTGCCGATCGCCTATGTGTATCTGAACCACGAGGGAGCCGACGGGAAAAATCAGCCCACGATTGCCGCCGAATTCTGGGTGCGCGGCGAGAAAGTGGCCGGCGCGTTTAAGCCCCATTTCCTCTATCAGGGCAACGAGGTTGGGAAGATCATTTTCGAGGGCGACCTGGAGATGGGCGCCGCCAGCGCCGACCCGGATACCTATGGAAGCACTGAAACGTCATTTCCCGTCGACACATCGCAATTGCCGGAGGGGGGAATATGGCAGCGGGTGGTTTGCAAGTTCCCCAACATCTATGACTTCAACAACGGCGATGCTTTCCAGACAGTGCCGGGGCAGACAGGCACACCCCACATTCTCAAGGGCAATCCCGGCGATTATGAAATCAAAGTTCTGCGCGACGGCAAGCCATCGCGGTCGATTAAGTTCAGCGTGGGTGACGACGGAAAACTGGACTACAGCCTGGAAAAATCCAACCAGTTCCACCACGACGTAATGATCGTGCCGGTACAGATCCTGGACGATCAGGACGGCCAGTGGAACCACGACGAGTGGAAGACCGATGCGTTTTATGGCAACCCGCTGACCGATTTCACCCCAGCGCCTTGATTCGATCGGGCCTGTTCACGGCGCAGATCAGAACTGCGAATTGCGAACCCCACGCGCATCACCGCATTGCGGCCAATTCCGCCAGAACTGAAAGAAGCTGGGCTTGCTCCACGGTTTGGCCAAAGATGGCGGCGACGCGGACGCTACAGTTGAATTCATTATGCTCTAAACGATAGGTGAATGAACTTGCGTCGGCGTACAAAACCGATGAGAATCCACAGCTACGGTTTTTTTACTCGCAACCCCACAAAGACCCACGGAGGCTTTCGATGTCCAACGCTGAATTGTTTTCGAAGAATATCCGGCAGACTAAGGGAATGATCGACATGTTCCTCAAGGATTTTTCGGACGCAGACATGCTTTTCCGCCCGGCCAAAACGGCCAATCATGCGATCTGGCAGATGGGGCATCTGGCCAACTCGGTGCGCGGCATGGTCACCACCTGCGATCCGAGCGTCGTTTTCCCGTTCGAAGACGACACGCGATTTGGCAAGAGCAAGGCATCGATCGACGATCCCGCTTTTTTCCCCAGCAAAGCGGAGCTTCTTGGTAGATTCGATCAGGCGATGGACACTGCAGCCGCATGGGTAGCGAAACTCAGCGATGATGCGCTGGCCAAGCCAACACCCGAACGCATGCAAGCATTCGCGCCGACGGTTGCCAATGTAGCGATCCTCCTCGCCTCGCACCCGTTCATGCACATCGGTCAATTCACGGTCACGCGCCGAGCGCTGGGGAAGCCAATTTTGATGTGAGACCAGCTTTCCGTTTTAGCGGTGCGTTGCGTCACCAAAAATTTCGGATCAACATGGAGATCACCAATCGAACTTTTCCTTGTTTTTTGCGAGGGAATGAGGGTTTACACAAATTTCAGCTGGGCAAGAAGCAGCTCGTAATAGATCAGCGGTACATCGCGATAAGTGATGCGGCCTCTTTCGGTATAGCCGCAGCGCGCGTAGAAGTCGCCCGCCCCCGCATTGGCATCATAGGCGTCGAGGCGAATCGCGTCGGCCGGCCAAGCTAATGCAATTCGTTGCGCCTCTTCAAGGCACCGCCTTCCCAATCCCTGCCGCTGCTTTTCCGGCAAGACTGCCATCGCCAATAGGTAGAGCGGCCTCTTGGACTTTGAAAAATAATTTGGATCGATCGCCCAAGGCTTTTTTGTCCGCAGTCGTAACGTGCCAACAATCTTGCTGCCTTGCCGCGCTACCAAGACGCGAGACTGTCGCATCGCGGACAGCACACTCTTCTCTGAAGTCTGATTCGACCAAGGCCCTTGGCCGTACGCATCCGTCAGGTGCTCAGCGACGACCGTATGCAATGCCGCTAGCTCCATCGCATCGTCAGCCGTTCCGTCACTGAAAGTTAAACGCATCGAACGAGACAAATCTTCCCCAGCTTAGAAGAATCCGCATTTTGGGGTGGATTCTAGCGGCAAGTTCAAATCCCGTCGCCTATTCGCTGTAAGTCCTGCTCTTCCGTCCAGGGCAATCGCATGTGCGCATGAAGTAGTTCGGCGCATGTTAGGGTTGCGCTTCTCCTGAATAGATGATATTCCTCTGCAAACGGTCGCGAGGCCTCGCGTTTTTTCTCCAATTTGCTTTCACGCAAGGAGCTTGCTCATGGACGGCCAAGCGACCGGAGGTATTGTGCGCTTTTTTATGGACCTGCCCGATCCACGTGCCAACAACTCGATCCATCGCTTGCACGATATTCTGATCATCGCTTTATGTGCGGTGATCTGCGGTGCCGATGGGCGTAGTTTCAATTCACGCTCCCGCGTGGGGAGCGACCGGTTTGACGCCCTGCTCGGGACGATGCCCGACGGGTTTCAATTCACGCTCCCGCGTGGGGAGCGACATCGCCACAATGCAGCAGTTCGCAGTTGGACCAGGTTTCAATTCACGCTCCCGCGTGGGGAGCGACCCTCGCCCCGCGGCATGGTCGATCCGCGATTGGATGTTTCAATTCACGCTCCCGCGTGGGGAGCGACCAACCAAAGCCGCCGCGGCGCTGAAGCGCGAGCTGGTTTCAATTCACGCTCCCGCGTGGGGAGCGACAATCCTCCGCCTGGGCGAAGGCAGCGATACCTACGTGTTTCAATTCACGCTCCCGCGTGGGGAGCGACCAACCTCAATCGTGCGCGAGCCGGCCAGAAACGGTTTCAATTCACGCTCCCGCGTGGGGAGCGACGCAGAGACAGGGGGGGCCGGATGTGGAACTACTCGTTTCAATTCACGCTCCCGCGTGGGGAGCGACCCCGTCCCTTGTCCCGCGCCACTGACAGCATGGAGTTTCAATTCACGCTCCCGCGTGGGGAGCGACTCATCGACCAAAAACTTCGGCGTGATCGTGTTATTGTTTCAATTCACGCTCCCGCGTGGGGAGCGACCGCACTCATGGCCTCGCTACCGGAAGGCTCGTCAGTTTCAATTCACGCTCCCGCGTGGGGAGCGACGCGTGGACGTCGAGGGCAACGAGATCGACGCGATGTTTCAATTCACGCTCCCGCGTGGGGAGCGACGATCGACGCCGTCAAAACCCACCTCCAAAAAGAGTTTCAATTCACGCTCCCGCGTGGGGAGCGACGCTTTGGCGATCGATTGTTGCGTCCTCCCGCTCGCGTTTCAATTCACGCTCCCGCGTGGGGAGCGACATGCGCGACTTGGCTGATGCCACCCACAAGGCGTTGTTTCAATTCACGCTCCCGCGTGGGGAGCGACCGATACGCTCAGACATGAGTTAAAATCCCAATTGGTTTCAATTCACGCTCCCGCGTGGGGAGCGACCTCTCGCAACAACCGTTCCGCGATTCCAGGGGGGTTTCAATTCACGCTCCCGCGTGGGGAGCGACGTGCTGCGGGTTTTCGACCGCAGTTGCGATCCGGCGTTTCAATTCACGCTCCCGCGTGGGGAGCGACATGGCGCACCAGGCGAAACCGCTGGCCCTGGATCGTTTCAATTCACGCTCCCGCGTGGGGAGCGACCCACATGCGCCGAAGCGCGCAGATATCCAGCGAGTTTCAATTCACGCTCCCGCGTGGGGAGCGACCCCTATTCTTCTAACTCCTCTGCGAAGATCGAGCAAGGATGGCCGGTGCGCGAACGACCATCCCTGCTTGGGTCGCAGAAATCACCCTGGTTTGCAAAACCTGTCTATTCTCTTGTCAAAGATCACTTTAAGTCTTCCGCGAACGTCCGTGCAGATCAATGAACGCTTGTGGTTCGCGATTGGATGTTTCAGCTAAACAATCAATGGGCCTTCCAGGTCGGTTGTCTGCTTGCTTCCATGATGTTCCACTCGCCGACGCCAGTTGGAACCGAGGTAATAGAAACGCAGGCTGTCTTGCTTAAGGTCGCAAATGTTCAGCAAGCGATGCTTGAGCGTCGCCCACTGGGCAGGATCTACCTTGCATTCGAACACGGAATTCTGCGCGCGCTGGCCGAAATCGAGACATGCCTTGGCCACCTTGCTGAGTCGGCGGCGACCTTCCGGTGTGGTTGTTGAGACGTCATAGGTAACCAGCACGACCACGTGACTCCCTCATTTCCAGATGAACGGCGGGTACGCGTCCAGGTCCTCGCGAAGATGACGGGCGAGGAGCCTGGCCTGCAGGTGCGGAAGCAAGCCGATGCTCACTTTCTCGCCGAGAAACGGGTGAACGATTTCCTCCTGCTTACGTTTTTGATAGGCGATCAGCACCGCTTTGCGTGCCTCATCGCTCATTGTCACGGCGCCGTTTTCCGCGGTGGTGAAATCACTGCCGGATATCTGCCGGCGATTGATCAGGGAAAGTGCGAGGCGATCCGCCAGGAATGATCTGAACTCTTCCATGAGATCGAGCGCCAAGCCTGGACGGCCCGGGCGATCACGGTGCAGAAAGCCGACCTGCGGATCGAGCCCGACACATTCGCAGGCACTTCGCACGTCGTGAGCCAGCATTGAATACAAGAATGAGAGCAAGGCGTTGGTTGAATCGAGGGGCGGGCGGCGACTGCGAGTATTGAATGTGAAGCTCTCTTTCTGCGAGACAATGAGGTGATTGAAAACGCTGAAGTACGAACCTGCGGCGTCGCCTTCGATGCCGCGGACAGCGTCGGCGGTGAGGGCTTTTCGGCGGAGCTGATCGACGCTCTCGGCGAGGTAGGCGATTGACCGCTCGAGCTCCGGTTTGCCGGTTGTTTCCGGATAGTCGCGAAGATGGCGCAGCAAAACGCAGCGGCTGTTGGCGATTTTTGCGGCGACGATCGCTCGCGAGATTGATGCAACATGGTCGGGCGAATCGGCGCGACGGTATTGCTCGCGGCGAAGGAGCACGTTGCCGTTGGTGTAGCCGTTCACGCGCGCCATGAAGCGGCCGTGCTGGCTGAGGAGGGAGATGCAGACGCCGCGTTCGCCGCAGAGGCTCATGAGCGATGGGCTGAGGCCGATCCGCCCGAAACAGACGATACCACCGAGAGTGTGGATGGGGACGCGGAGGCGCGTTTCCTTATTGACGCGGACGAGGATCGCTTCGCCTTGCCGGGCGAGATAGGCTCCATCTGTGGAAACGAAGAGCGTGTTGAGGTGCTGCTTCATGGGGATCTCACGGCGAATCATCGGCCGGCGCGCCGTGGGCGACGGAATCGACCAGCGAGAGGTCGAGATATTCGCCTGCGCTGGTGGGTCGCGTGATTTTTCGCGGCATGCAAAGGTTGATCAAGGAGCAGCGGTCGCAGCGTGCGCGGTCGTATACGGCCGGCGGTGTTTGCCGAGATGTGATCAGATCGTGCAGCCGCGCGATGGTCTCCTCCGTGATGGCGCGGAGGGGGGCGTCGAACCGTACATCGCTTCGGCGCCGGGTCTTGCCGTAGAACAACGCGCCTGCGGGCACGGGAATGCGGAGCATTTCCTCCAAACAAAGCGCCTGGGCGCAGAGCTGTACGCGGTCTGCATCGTGCGACTTGGGCCGCCCGCGTTTGTACTCGACGGGAAAACATGATCTTCCCGAGCCATCCTGGCGGAACTCGACGACGTCGGCTTTGCCGATCAGTCCCCATTTGAGGGAGCGCAGGGGCAATGCGCGAACGGTGCGAACGCCGTCGCGAAGGCTGGCGGCGCCGGAGTCGGCCTTCTCGTGGAGATGCCGGCCGCGGACAGTCAGCGCATTCTCCGCCCAGAGCTGTTCGAGATGGATAAGCGCGCATTGCCGCGGGCAATACAGCAGATGCTGCAACGCGCTGAGAGGCAGAAGATCTTCCTCGGCAAACATGTAGATCAGACCCATTCTTCGATAATGACCCCGCTGGGAAGATCGCCACCGGCGACGGCAATGTCGTAGTCGGCTTTCGACCGCGGGGGCCGGTTTTCGGATTTCAGGTCGGGCTTGAGCTTGACGGTGACGCGGGCGAACAGTTGATCAGCGCGCGCGTTTCCGAGCTTGTTTTCATGGCGAAAAGCGATGCACCGGACAGGCGACATCCGGCCACGTGCGGCGGAGCGGTCGTTTTCGAACATCATGTTCAGTGCCTGCTTAAAGAGCTTGAGGTCGTCATCGGTGACATAGCCGACATCGCGAAGAAGCAGCGCCGCCCGCTGCTGCCGTTCCTCTTCGATATACATTCCCAAATTTCCCTTTCCTGCATTCATTGCACTACGTGCCCTGGCTTCGGGAATTTTCGCGCCCACTTCGTTTCGACGCTGCGAAGTGAAGCGAATCGGGCGAAGCACGCGCAGGCGGTCGATCACCCAGCGAATCTCCGGCTTCCAATAAATCGCAGAGACAATCCCGCGAGCAGCGGATGGCGTGATGATGTCATAGCTCACGCGCTCTACCTTCATCTCAGGTCGGGTGAACAGGGCAAAGTCGCCCCAGCAGTGGAGTTTTATTCCGTAGGCCATTGAATCTCCTTCTATGCCATCAAAATCTCGGGGCTGACCCCCGCTACATCCGGCAGCAGTCCCTTCCTGTTGGAATATGCGTCCTCATTCACCAGCGCATAAATCCCCGCTTCGTGCGGCACCAGAACCTTATTACCCTCCAGCCGCATCAACATTCTTTCATAAACCGAAACCATGTATCGCTGCGCATCGCGGAAGAACTGAAAATCGATCGGCTTGCCCGCACAGAGATGGTCCCTCATCTTTTGTGCGGTCTCATCGTACGGAACCAGAATTGGCGTCTGATCGTCGGGAATAATCCTGTACGACCTGGCGGCTGTCTTGAATTGCAGCGGCGCGAAGGCCGCCTGGTTTTTGTCGTACGGATTATATTGAAAGCAATCGTTCACATGATGACGGTCCCAGTCGCTCGACCTCGTCCAATAGAGCAGCCGGAAATAAGCCTCGATAGCGGAAGGCTGCAATGGATCGGGATGGGTGGACGAGAGCTCTCGCGCGACTTGCGCGGACTGGCGCAACAAGCCCGGCGCCGGAGGCTCATTCGTGTCGAACACGAACACCTGGCCGCGAATGGGTGATCCGTTTGCGTCGACGAGCAAACCTTCGCGATTGCATCGTCCAGCCGCCTGGGCGATTGAATCAAAACCGCTCGCAGCACGGTAGACGACTGGCAGGTCCAAATCCACGCCGGCCTCTATGAGCTGCGTGGAGACGATCCAGCATCCACGTTTTTCCGCGAGACGAAGGCGAATCTGTTCCAGCACATCTCGCCGATGCTGAGCGCACATCAGGGTACTTAGGTGAAAACAGCCGTCTACGGCCCCTCGCTGCCGGGTAAGCTCATCGTACAGGCGCGATGCGTGTGCCTTGGTGTTCACGATGCACAGCGCGGCGGGGTCGCCGGCCATGCGAGCCGCAAGTTCGACGTCAGCGACGATGCCGATTCTGGAAACATCGACACGCTTCAATTGCCGATGCAGCGAGCTTACATCCTGAATGATCGGGCGGACGTCCTCCAATCCGATTGTGAATTCGTTGCTTCGAAACTCAAGCGCTGGTTGAGTGGCCGTGCAAAGGACGACAGAACAGCCGTATCGTGCCACCAGTTCCTTCAGCGCCAGGAGTGTCGGCTCGAGCAGATTCACGGGAATCGTCTGTGCTTCGTCCAGAACAATCACGCTATGGGGTAATCGATGAAGCTTCCGGGCCGGCGTTGTGGCCGATGCGAAGACGCTTTCGAACAGTTGCACATTGGTGGTGACGATCAGCGGAGCATCCCAGTTTTCGGTAGCCAGCTTATTTATGGTCGTGTCATTTTTTGGATTGAGATTGCTGTGATGCTCGACGAGACCGCCTTGGGCGAGCGCGCCCAGCGCTTTGCGATATTGGTCGGCCGTCTGCTCGATGATGCTTGTGAATGGGATGGCGACGATGGCCCTGCGCAGATCAGGATGGGCCCTGGCATGATGGAGCGCGAACGCCAGCGACGCGAAAGTTTTTCCGCCGCCGGTCGGAACATCCAGCGAAAAAAAACCCTTTGGCAACTCTGCACCGGATAGACACTGCTTCAGCACAGCGGCTCGGACCGCATTGACCGGCGTGGGATCGCGACTGGCGTTTAACTTGCTTTGCTGAAGTTCCGACAGATAAGCATCGAGCCGGCAGCGCATTGCCTCCAGCGATGGCTTGGGCACAGCGCGCGAATCGGCTTGTGCTGGATTGCAAAATCGCTCTGTAGCGATGCGGTCGGCATCAACCAGCGCGGAGAACAACATCCGCGTGAAGAACGCGACGGCAAAGCCGGCTGGATCACCCTTGGATAATTTAAACGGAAAGACCAGGCTCGGAGGGGCCGCTGGCAGGTTGGCGGGGACCGTAACCGGCTCTATTTTCCGCACTGCGGCATCCAACCGACATTTCAGTGCCGACAAAGTCTCGGCGTCCGTAGAGGTGGCATCGGCAAGGCCAGCGTGATGGCCTGCGATGCAGAAGGCGAGAACTTGGCCATAAAGATTACGAAACTGGCGGGCGGCGTATCTGGCCCCGAAGGTTGAATGATCAACACGACCTGGTGTTTCTTCGCAGGCGTCGGGATCGCTGCGGCCCAAATAGGATTGAAAAGCGGCGGAGGCTTTTCCTAAGTCGTGCCACCAGCCGAGGAGCGAGCCCCAATCGCCAGCGTCAAAAGCTGCCGCGAATTGTTCCGCAAGCTTCGCTACGTTGGCGGAGTGTTCATCGAGTGTTTCCCACCCGGCCCTATTTCCCGGGGCCGTATGAGCAAAAGTATTGGGCCCGAAAATGACCACGCAGCAAACGTACGTAATTTGTTAGGGTCAGTCAAAATTTACATTTGCTTTCAACAGGCGAAAGCACATCGCGTTGCTCTTTGAAGAGCAGATATATAATCGAGTTTTGGAAAATGAACCCTACCATTCCCGGATGCCTGAAGGGAAATCGTCCAGTTTAATTACCTAAATTGCCGCGCCGTATTTCGCCCCGATTTGCTCGACATTATCCCATGTTTTGTCGACATCAGCTTGCGCGTTTTTTAGATCCTCTCTCATTCGCCCGCTGCCGCCATCCGATTCCCCTTCAAAATAATTTTTCAGGCCTTCCATGAAGCCGCCGGTGAAGGAATCGGGTATCTCCCTGTATGCAGCGGCGACCTCTCTCCACGCCCGCGCGTGTTCTGGTAGGCCACCCTGAAGTCTGCCGGGCAGTCAGACATATCGAGAGCTTCAAGGCCATCGCAGTATTGATCAACCGCATTAGCAAGTACCGACGGGGTAACACTGCTTGGCAGTGTGTTTTCGACCTGTCTGTACAAGGTGCGATCTGCGGTTAGAACTCGAAAAATATTATTCTTTGTTCTCTCTGACCGCGACGGCCTGCATACTAACGCAATTAGACCACCAATCATGAGAAGGCCCACAGCAATCAGAGCGAATCGAGCACGTCGTGTTCGGATTGTGTCATTGATCATCGGATTTGTGCCTTCGTGAGTTGCTGCGATTTGAGGGAACGAGGCCATCTTCAATCGACTGTTGCGATTTTCATACGGCTCTGCAAGGCAATGAGCATCCATCCGCCTGAATTGCTTTAACGAATTGTTCGGTGATTCTATGGGAGTTTAGTGAGATGCAAGCTGAAGCCAAATTGGGTTCTGAACGATTCCCGAGAGCCGACAATCAATCGCGGCTAATTCGGTAGTGCCGGATATCCTGCGAACGTCGCCTGAATGGGGGGGCTTTGCGCGAATATGAGAAGGCAGTTGTTGATTCTTCCGTGTTCAACATCGATTAGGATCGCACATATTGCAAGATGAATAGTATGCCATCGAAGATGGCGATGGTCGCGAAGAGAGTGGTGATATTAATTGCTCGTCTGCTCGGCTCCGGTGTTGCGTACCGAAGCGCGCGTAACGCGCCAAAACGGATTGTCAAGGCGTTCATTGAACTTGTACTGAATGAAGAGAAACCAGCGATGTTTTCGAAGGCGGTGGTGCGATGGGATATTTTTTGGTCACTCGCCTTCGGTTGAAACCCTCACGTGAGTGTACGGTTTTTCCGCATGCTTCAACGATTCACACCAGCCGACGGCATTGGCGCTTCTCCTGATTTATTCTGCATTGATTGATATTGCGACGGGCTTACGAGCCGGAAATAGACCGCATATCGCTCGTGATGGACCGCATAAAACGGGGACATGGGAAAATCCGCGGGCCGACCGACGCCACTGGTTTTGAAATGAAGAGGCTGCCCACTCAGGGGTGGAAGCCATTCCAATCCCTTGGAATCGGTGACCACCATTGGTGAGGGTGGAACATAGAGCAGATCAAACTGCCGTTGCTCGGCGGCGTGATCGGTTTTTGGGAAATCAGTGCGGCCAAACGTGGCGGCGAGGACGACCGGTCCGTCTTCCACGGCCACCATGGTTGGGTCGTCCACGGCGCGGTGCAGATGCAGCGACATCGGCATCCGGATGGTGACGACGTCGCCGCTGTGCCAGACCCGGTCGAGCACGAGCCAGCCGCTGCCGGGCGCGGCGTGCGCCTGGACCGCGCCGGTGGCATCAATACCGTCATCCGCCCAGGCGGGAACGCGAATCCACAGCGCAAAGTGCGCCGGACGATCCAGATGAAGCGACAATGTCGTCGTGTCGCTTTGCGGAAAGTCAGTGGTCTGCCGCAGGGTCAGACCGGCTTCTTTCCAGGAAAGCTCGCTGGAAATGAAAAGATTGACGCTGAGGGTTTGGATATCCTGGTGTGAATAAATATCCGCGCCGTAGCGGGCATGGTTTTCCATCCCGGTTCCGGTGCAGCACCAGAACGAATTTTCCGGGGTCGCATAGACCTTGAAACGGCCGGGCTGAAGGGCTTGGAAATACGTGCAGGTTCCCGAGTCGGGATCGATCGAGCCCAGGATGTGATTGAACAGCGCCCGCTCATAGAAATCGTAGGGCGCGGGGCTGCCCGTCCAGCGGGCCAGATGCGCGGTCAGCTTGATCATGTTGTAGACGTTGCAGGTTTCGCCGTCATCGGGTCCAAGCTGGCTGGCCTCGAGTCCCAGCGCGAAGAAATGCTCGCGGTTGCTGTTGGAGCCGGTGACGAAGGAGCGATCGGAAACGACGGCATTCCAAAACGTCTCAGCGGTTTTTTTCATGCGTGGATCGCCGGTCAATTCATAAATTCGCGCGGCCCCGATGATCTTTGGAATCTGCGTGTTGGCGTGACGGCCGGTGAGATCATCGCGTCCTTCGGCCAGCGGATCGAGCACCGCGCGGTCCCAAAACCGCCGTGCCAGCGCGAGATATTTCGGATCACCGGTAATGGCCGTGAGGTCGGCAAGAACCTCGCTCATGCCGCCGTATTCAACGGAGAGCATTTTCTGCATTTGATTGTCGCTCAGATTCCGACAAATGCCGATTGCCCAGTCCCCAACCCGCATCAGCACTGCTTTCGCCTGCTGATTGCCGGTGTAAAGATAAGCATCTCGCAATCCGGCGAAAAGTTTATGTTCGTTGTACCAGGGCGCCCACGACCCGGGGATGCCGAAGTTGTTTCGCGTTCCGAAGTCGCCGCTGGCAATATTGGCGAAGAGCTCGGGCCCGCGCGGCATACCGCCGAGGAAGCCATCGGGCGCCGCCTGCTGACAAACGGCCAGTTCGCCCACGATATACTTGACGCGGTCGCGAAGGCGATCATCTGCCGTAGTCGCGAACATCATCGAGCATGCGGACAGATAATGCCCCAGCGTGTGCCCGCAAAGCGCCTTGCTTTCCCAGCCACCGTAGGGCGGCGCTTTGGAGGGCAATCCGGCGTTATTGCGATAACCGGCCAGCAACCGATCCGCATCCAGGGACAGCAGATAATTCAGATCGAGGCGCTGTGCATCGTGAAAGGGTCCATCCAAAAGGCGGACATCTGATAATGGGAAAGGCTGCATCTTCCCATCGGTCGGATCTCGGGTTGACGCCGATGCCAAGGCCCGTACGCCGAGCACGATTGCAAGTATGAAGTGAAAAATTCTCGTTCGCATGATGGGTTGATTCAACTAGAGAATTCCAGGCTGCTTTCGTGGAAGCGGTCAGTCGCCGCCCAGGTAAAATACGAGCGTGGACGATGGCCCCACGCCGACCTCGCCATGCGGGGAAACCTTTTGCCCCGCAGGCAACTGCCGGGCCATTGTCACGTCCACCGGAATCGTCAATTCATAAGTTTTGTCATGCGTGGTGTTCATGCCGATCAGGTACGGGCCATATCGCAGCGTATAAAATTCACCTTTCCCGCTCCAATAGCTCTCTTCGCCGACTCTGTAATCCACTCCGGGAGGGACGGCGGCGACAGGCATTTTTTCGCCGGCGTAGGCCTGATGCAGATCAGGCGGATATCCGATGTTGACGCCCCCAGTGCCGAACCCGAAATTAATCCAATCCGGGCGGACATATATCTGGCCGCTGGGCTGATAAATGACGTCTTCGTGGACGACGGCCACCTGCTGATACGAGGGTGTCAGGTAATGCGTGCGTGCCAGAAAGTTAATGGCATAACCCGCTCGCCAGTAGAGCGAGGCGAAGAGAATTTCCGGGCCATGCTTGATCGCCACCACGCCGTCCTGCTCATCGGCGAAGACAAAATCCGGTTGATCGGGCGACATGGGCAAGCGATGCGGGCTGGGGGGCTGCGCATGAATCAATTCATATTCATCGGGAATCCCCAGCAACCCAAAGGCGTCCCGGAAACGATTTCCCTTCATCTGGTTTGCCACCAAAGCGAAGAATTGATTGTCGGCAAACATCTGCTGAGCGTAACCGATGGCGTATGGATCGAGCGTCGCCGCGGCCTCGCGCAGTGAGGATTGTTCGCCGCCCGGCTTCTGGACATACGTGACGGCTCCGGGGAAATCGGTATCGCGCCAGCCGACGCCGGTTTCCAATCGCATCGCGTTGTCGCCGTCTTCGTCCAATGTTGGATACCGGAATATTCCGCGGGCGCGAATCATCTTTGCAAGCTGTGCTTTGATTTTTGGATCGCCCTGGCGGCCGGGTTCACAAGTGGCCGCGTAAATTTCCATCGCCCCGGCGGTGCCGACCTCGCCGTATCCGCCGACATAACCGCGCTCACGCGTGAGCCCTTTTTCGGACACTTGATAGAAATCGTCGCCGAATGGCTTTGTGAAGCCCGCGGAATTTTCAGGCCCAAGCCACGGCGCCAGGCCGACGCTTTGATAAAGGTATTGTCGGGCGGCGCTCTCGGGGAGCGCGTGCGATGGATCGATCGCCTCAACGGCGCGATTTGAAAGGTAAAGATTGGTATCGGAAAACGTTGCCTGGTTGGAAAGCCATCGACGATTCGTCCTCTGATGTTCCAGACTCGCCTGAAAAAGCTCGGACCACGCTGTGCGCCGAATTTCACCACCGGTCATGGGGCTATCGAGCGCACCGGATCCCGCCAGGGACGCGGCCAGGAGGCGCACGGCATCTCCCGCCGGCCCCAAAGCAAACCACCCGGGATTCCAGGTGGACCGGTCATTCCAGACCGAATCGGGATTTGTCTTCCACGCGCGATACCGGTCATCGATTCCTGAGATGACTTGCGTGATGACCCGCGCATTTCGATAAGCCGCCGACCATTTGACGAAATATGTCTTCGCCAAAAACTGCATCTGCATCTGGTTGAGCGGCCGCTTCGATGCCAGCAATTCGTTAATGTCGTCGTTGATCCTGCTCTTAAGTTGCTCGAGCACCTCCGGCCCCGGCTGATCGCGATGCTTTGGCACGGGGGCTGCTCCCTGGATTTCGCCCGCAGGGGGAACGAAGCAGCCATCGGTATGGGTGTATAGCCGATAGATGTTTCGCGACGGCGTCGTCATTGGCTTTTGATATTGGTCAAACGTCGAGCCGTAACCCCAGATTGTTCCCGTCGCCCGAATTTCCAGGCGCACGGATGTGCTGCCCTGGGTCATCTCCAGGGGGATGGGAGTCGTCACATAATAGAATCGACCGCTGCAGCGCGGCTCCTCATCCGGCAATGCGAGCACATCGACGTCCCCCAGATGTCGATAGCCCACCTGCTTTCCATTGCAGAATAGAATGAGGTAATTGAGGTTGACATCATCGCCCCAAAATCGGGCGGTGACATAGTTCTGCAGCGCGGGATCAACGTTCATTGTGAACGAGATGCGTCCACCCTCCCAGGTCTGCGGGCTGATGGGCAGCAGACATCGGGCCGGTTGATCCAAGGTGCCTTGCGTGACCTGGCTGTACTGGGCGTCAACGTGATGGGTGGACTCAGAACTCGCATCGCCGAACGTCAGGATATCGATATCTCCGACGGGGGCTGGCGCAGTCGACGCGCCCCGGCTCGGTTTGGTTGCGCCGCACAGAGCGCAAATGACGATTAGAAGTCCAAAAAATCTTCTGGAAATAAACGATGTCACGAGATCCTCGAATTTCATCCGCAGCTCCGGCACATCAAGAATGAACGGGAGATATTTTCGATTTGCGGCCACTTCCAGAATTTCATCCGGCCGTACCAGCTCTCCGCCGCGCCGTGTTGATAAATGCCGCTCCTTGTTTCATCAAAGCAAAAGATCATTTGAAAGGCCCTCTTCAATCAGGGTATATAAACCATGACTATTGATGTGACCCTCGAGGGGTAACAATAGTCGCGTCAGGACTGGCCATGTAGCTGCGCTTCGCGTTATAATCCCTCCGTTTTGCGACACGATATCCGGCAACAGGCCCTTCCGTCCCGCCCGCATATCGGTGTTCTCGTTGGGACCGACAGCAGCTACGGACGCTCGATTCTTCAAGGCATCGCACGCTACGCCAATCTGCAGCGCAACTGGATTATTTTCAAAGACCTGAACAAAATCCTGAAAAGTCGGGGGCGCTGGCCAGAGTTCGACGGGCTCATTTTTGCCGGAGTTTCCCTGGATCTTTTCAACTACGGGGTAAAGCGCTGTAAAAACGTCGTCAGATGCTCGGGCACGGCTGATCCCGCGGTTTCCGGCGTGGTCGCGCTTGATGACGTAGCCGCCGGAGCGCAAGCGGCCGAGCACCTGATCAACTGCCGTTTCGAAAACTTTGCCTATTACGGAATCCTTCCCAAATTTCTCACGAGCTTAAAGCGGCTCAATGGCTTCCGAGGTGCAGTGGAACAAAGGGGGTTCACGTGCATTGAATGTCCGGTTCGTCAGCCAACCGAGCAGCAGCTCATCTCCCATTCGCACCATCCTCAGCTCATTAAGTGGCTGAGGGAAATTCCTCGCCCGATAGGAATCATGACGTTTGACGACAGTTGTGCGAATGATCTGGCTGGGACGTGTGTGGAGGCTGGCATCGCCGTTCCCGAACAGGTCGCCATTGTGGGCACAAATAATGATGAACTTCTCTGCGAAACGGCCTGGCCGCCACTTTCGAGTGTCGTGGGCGATTTCGCACGGGTGGGCTACGCCGCGGCGCAGTTGCTGGATCGGATGATCTGTAACGAGACACTTGGGTCGCAGGATCGCTTGCTGCTGCTACCGCCGCTTGGGGTCATGCAGCGGCAAAGCACCGATGTTCTCGCGGTGAAGGATTCGAACATGGCCGATGCGCTTCGCTTCATTCGAGAGCATGCGTGCGACCCGTGTTCGGTCAAGCACGTTTTGCATGCGGTTCCCGTGGGGCGGCGCTGGCTTGAGCGGCAGTTTCTGTCCCAACTGGGGCGTACACCGCATGATGAGATTACGCGGGTGCGAATCGAAACGGCCAAACGCCTGCTGACGCATTCCGATATGACGGTCGCCCAGATCACCCGTCGTTGTGGATACGTCGGCGACAATAACTTTCACGCGGCCTTCCGCCAATTGACCGGGACAACGCCGGCCGCTTTTCGACGAGAAGCGAAAGGCAACAAATAGCCGATTCGTTCCCGGTCAGGGCATTTCCGCCTATTTCTTCCGCAAAACTCATGTTGGTCTGCAAACGCTCAGTGAATCTCCCCGTCGCATTTCAGCGGTAAATGAACGCAAACTGGCGTAGGCGTCGGCCATCCTGGATTGTATTTTACTCGTGGCATCTTGGAGGCGCATAAGCATTTCTGTCACGCGCGTTAGGAGACGTAGGATGAAGAACGTGTCACGCATTTTATCCAGGCGCAAATGCGTTGGTCCTTTTGGTGATCGCTGGGGAAGCGGCTTTACGCTCGTCGAGCTGCTGGTGGTTATCGGAATCATCGCGGTGTTAATCAGCATTTTGTTTCCGGCCCTAACCAAGGCCAAGAGGCAGGCGCAGATTGTCCAGTGCGCTTCAAACCTTCACAACGCGGGAATAGCTCTCTTCGCATACAGTGCCGATAATCAGGGATGGTTACCGGCGGCAAGTTCGACCGGTGGTTGGAATCCCGGCGCGCCTTCCGAGAACTGGATGTGGGACATGTCAGCGCCCATGCGGGACCTCATGGTCCATTATGGCGTAACGCGGCCCGCGTTTTATTGTCCCAGCAACGCCGACACCCAGAACGACAGTATCGGCGGCATGACCAACCCTGCCGTCGCCAACAGTTCCTTTCCTTATTGCGAGTGGGATTTTGCCGTCAATTACAGAAACGTTCCTTGGACTATATCTAACCCGGGAGACTCCAGCGGTTTCGGCGTGATGGGGTATGTCTTCCTGATAACGCGACTATCGCCCAGCAACCTTCCGGGAATCCAAGCCCCCACGACCAATAACTATGGCGACATCACATCCACCACAAAGGTCTCTTATCACTGGGATTTTCAGGCAAAACTCAAACCCCAAAATACAGCCAATAAGTTTGGTTTCACTTTTCCGAACTTATCGTCGCAGACCGAACTTGGCATGGATGCGATCGTGTCAACGGGAGGGCCAGGCAACTGGAACTATGGGCTGGTCGTCGGCGGGTGGCCAAGGCCGGAGCCCAGCGTCCACCTCTATGGATCCACGCCTCTTGGGGGAAATATTTTGTTTATGGACGGGCACGTTGATTGGCGGCCTCTTTCGCAGATGCACCCCAGAGCTAAATGCGGCGCTGAATTGGGTTCACCGGTGGCTACCGCTCCATTTTTCTGGTGGTGATGAATAACGGGATGGTAGGGACAACGCTGGCCGGCAGAAAGCATACAACGGCAGAATCCATCGACGCGGTCATCGGGTTTGGGCAGAGAATGTAGTTCAAAACATTATCGCGGTGATTTGATCGCCGCGAATACTGAGGAGAGCGGCTATGAGGGCGAGAAATCGGAAGACGGCGGTGTCGGCGGCGGTAGCGATGGCAATCGGCGGGGCGAGCCTCGCGTGCCGGCAGGCGGTTGCGGCCAATGACCTGTGGACCGGCAACTTCAGCATCAACCTGGCGGATTCCGGCAACTGGTCCGCGACGGGCAACGCTCCGCCGGTAACCGCCGATTCGCTCGAATTCGCCGCTGCGGGAACTTCGGGCACAACGCTCAGCGACAACCTGATGACGCCTTCGACGTATACGCTCGCGGGCATCACCTTCGATGCGACTGCCCCCGCGTATGTCATCAATCCCCTGACTTCGGGGACCAACGGCTTCACGCTCGGGGGCGGCATTACCAACAACGGCACGAGCCTGGAGACGATCAACGATCTCATCACGCTCACTGGGACCACGGACTCCGTCACCTCGGATGCCGGCGGCGGAAACATCGCTCTCGGTGGAAACATCAGTGGAACCGGAACAGTAACCATCGGGGGCTCGGGAACGGTCACGCTCTCCGGCGCGAACACCTACAGCGGCGCGACCATACTCAAAGCGGGTACGCTCCTGGTGGTGGGGAGCTCGGCACTGAGCACTTCCTCGACGGAGCTTGTACTGGGGGGCAATACCACATTGGCGCTGGAGGCCAACACCAGCAGTACCTTCCGGCCTGCGGGCGGCGGGAATACCCAGACCACCGGTATTGTTGAAGCGCTAACGAGCGATGGTCCCTTCAATTTCAGCGCGGGCAACAGCGATGGCATGACGACCGGCGCGACGTTGACTCTCGGGGACTTCGGCGATTTCGGGCCGGCCGGCACTGCGCCGACTTTTAATTTTGCCGTCAACAATAATTATACCCTGTTGATTGGTGAGGGGTCCTCGGCCAATCTGCTGTTGCAATCTTACAATAATGCGACGATCAACTCGACGGTTGCAGGGGGTACCCTCAAGCTTGAGGGAATACAAGGGAATCACTCCGGGAATTACTACACAATTTTCGGCGGCGTCGGCAACATCGCCTCGGGAATCATTGGCAATGGTTCCAGCGTCATGTTTATCAACGAGGAGGGCCCCGGTACGACCACACTCACCGCGGTGAATACCTATACTGGCGCGAGTAGCGTTTACGCAGGGACATTGGATTTCGCCAGCAACACTCCCGACACGGGAATCAGCGCGCTCAACGTCTATAACGGAACGATGATCGCGGATTACAAAGGCGGGGCATCCGCGAATATTGTGGATGGGAGCGATGTCCTCACCCTCGGTGGAAGCACAGGCGCGTTTGAGGTCAACGGCGCGGCAAGCAGCACGACGACCCAGACCCTGGCCAGCTTGACGGTTTCCGGAGCCGGTGCGATCAACATGGTCAATAACGGCGCGGCGAATACGGGTCTCACCTTCACCAGCGGTACGATCACACACAACACCGGCGGCTCGGTGAATTTTGTTGAACCGGCATCGGGCACTTCCATCACGCTGGGAAGCGCTACCACTGCCGCGGGCGGGGTCCTCGCGCCCTATGCGTTTTTCACTGGCGGATCGAACATCGAGACTTACGCGGCCCTCAGCAGCGGCGTCGTGGGAGCTGCGACGTTGACGGCGGCCGCCAGTGGCGCCAACAGCTTCACCTCGGCCACCGCGAACTACTCCTACACTTCACCCGGGGCCACCGATACATTGACCGCCAGCGCGGCGGCTTTTACGGCCGACTTCAACACCGGCTCCCCGCAGGCGATCAGCCTGGGCACATCGAATTTTAACCTTTCAATCAACGGCATTCTGAACACTGGCGGCGCGCTCACCGTTCAGAACGGCAGCGGTGGCACAGGCTCCGTCGTCATTCCGACCACCACCGGCGGTAACACCGAACTGGTCATCGGCGGCTCTGCCAGCGTTACCCTCTCCGCCGCCGTCACCGGCACGGGTGGTATCCTGAGCAATGACAACACGGGAACCCTGACCCTTGGGGGCGCTAACACCTATACCGGCGCATCCAACTTCAACGCGGGCACGACCAGCCTGGCCAGCACCGGCTCCATCACCGGCGGCGGCGCGATCACGGTCGGTTACGGTGCGGCCTTCGCCGAAGCCAGCGGGGCCAGCATCAGCGGCGCTTCCTCGCTCACTTCCAACGGAACTTCGATCGCCCTGGCGGGCAACAATACTTTCACCGGCAATACCGCCATCAACACGGGCATCCTGACGGTTACGGGCACCCTTGCTCCCGCCTCCGGCACAACTTCGACGTTTACCATTGGAAACACCATTGGGCTGGGCGCTGCGGTGTACCAATCGGGCGCCTCGATCGTACACGATACTTCGACGGGCGGGGGCGGCTTCCAAATCGGCAGCACGGCGGGGGCATTCGGCTATTACAACCTTTCCGGCGGCACGATCAATGTGGGGGGTGAAATCGATCCCGGCGGCTCCGGCGGCGGCGCCGGTACCTTCGGTGAGTTGGACATGAGCGGGGGTACCATCAATTTGCCCGCCATCGCCGGCACTTACTTCCTGCCGGATCGCGGCGGCAATAATGAGGCAAGCGTGGTCAATATTTCCGGCGGCACAGTTCAAATTGCCGGTAGCGCCACGGAGACAGCCAGCGCCATCAATGGTCTCACCGCGAACTGGGGTAATGGCGGCCAGGATGCGCAAATCAGCATCAGCGGCACGGGCTCGTTTATCACGCCGAGCCTCCTGGTGAAACTGAATGACGATGGAGCGGCATCGGCGGGTGGAACCAACGTGGGCGTCCTGAACTTAGGCACGGGCACAACGGGTGGCACGCTCCAGACGCTGGGATTTGGGACCGCAATTAACCAAGCTACGCCGGCCGGAAACATCAATGCGGTACTCAACTTTAATGGAGGAACTCTTAAGGCCGGCACTGCTGCGAACACATCCTTCCTGACCGGCTTGGGCGCGGTCAATGTTTACAGCGGCGGCGGAACGATCGATAACAACAGCCTGAACATCACAATCGCCGAAGGGCTCACGGGCGCATCGGGCACGGGCGTCAGCTCGGTCGCGCTTGTTTCAGGCGGGTCCGGTTACATTACTCCGCCGCAGGTTCTTTTCACCGGGGGCACAACGGTTGGAGGATTGGCCGCCAACGCTGCCACGGGTTATGCCACGATTAACCCGACGACCGGCGCAGTCAGCGGCATCGTCATCACCAACCCCGGCAGTTACACCTCGACGGCTGGCCTGGTCGTGGGGCTGATGAACCAGAACGGCGGCGCGACGCCGGCGACTCTGGGCGCGCTGACGACCAGCGGGAACACCAGCGGCGGCATAATCTTCCAGGGAACCGGCACGACCACACTTTCCGGCACAAGCACCTATGCCGGCGCGACCGCAATTAACGCCGGCGCCGTAAAGTTAACCGGCGCGCTCGGCAATACCGCGACAACTGTTGGCAATGGAACGAACGCCGTGTATCTGACGGCAACGGGCAACGGTTCGACGACAGGCATGATCGGCGGCGCCGTAAGCGTCGCGGCAGATGCAGCCATCGACTTTTCGAAGGATGGCGCCACCAGCACGGCACAAAAGCTCGGCGTCGGCGGTTTGACGCTCACGACGGCCACCAGTCCAACCGCTGCCACCGCGTCCACCTTGACCTTTAATCTCACGGGCAGCGGCTCCGATTCGATCTTGAGCAGCGGCCCGCTCACGGTAGGATCGACGGGGCAGGCCATTGTCAATCTTGGCGGAAGTACGACAGCGGGCGTTTACCTGTTGGCCCAATATTCATCGCAAACCGGCCAGGCCGCGACCGGCACGACGGGATCGGGATTCACCATCGGCGCGGGCGGAACGCTGGGCACGGGGGCCAGCCCCAATTCGGGTCCCTTCGTCTTGGGCACGGTTCCTGGCGGGTTGGACACCTTCACGCTCGACGATACAGCGACCCAGCTTCTCGTCCAGGTGAGCGGCACCTCGACCCCGGCTTCCGCCTACTGGTCGGGCGCTTATGCCAGCACTGCCGGAGGCAACAGCAACTGGGGCGGCTATAACCCGAGTCCCGTCGTCACGAATTGGTCGGATTCGACCGGAACGGTGGACGCCGGCCAGATGCCCAGCGCTACATCGGACGTGATCTTCAGTGCGGCCCAGAGCGGGAATGGCTCCAACGGTACAAGCGGCGCATCGCTCGCCGGCCAAGCCATCACCGCCAACCTGGATCAGGCCTTTTCGATCAACAGCCTGACGGTCAACTCCACCCCCGGCGTGGTGACCGTGGGCGGCACCGGAGCGCTGACGCTGGTTGCCGGCGGCAGCGTGTCGGGCGGTCAGGGATATTCAGCCGGCACTGGCATCGTCATGAACACCGGAGCGGTCGGGCTGACCATCAGCACAACCGGCGGCGTTGTCGTGGGAGCCAACCAATCCTGGACAAATAACTCATCCGGGACCTTGAGCGTCTCGAGTGGTGTCACCGCCACCGGGAGCGGAGCTACGTTGACATTGGCCAATACGAGTTCGGGCGGCACGACACTGGGGGGCGCCATCGCCAATGGATCTGGCGGAACGCTTGCCCTGACGGTCAATAATTCCGGATCTGGCGTGACCACCATCGGAGGCGCGGACACTTATACGGGTGCAACAACCATCAGCGCCGGCACGGTCACGCTTAACGGTTCCCTTTCGGGCACGGCAATCAGCAACGCGGGCGCCTTCAACGAAAGTTCCAGCGGTGCGCTCCTTGGCGCGTCGTCCTTCACGAATACGGGAACGGCTACATTGGCCGGCACCACGAATTTTTATACCGGACTGACTACCGTCAATGCGGGCGTGGTGAACGTTACAGGCGTAATTAATCCTACCCTGAGCGGCGCGCAGGGCGAGATACTTATTGGCAACGTAGCCTCCACCAGCGGGGAACTGGCATTAAATGGAGGCACCCTCAACGGAGGCGCCTTCAGCGACGTGGTAGGCGCTGCCAGCGGCGCAAGCGGCGTGTTGGTGGTGAACTCCGGCAGCACGCTCAACACGAACGGTAATCAGCTTTGGCTCGGGGCGTCTGGCGCCGCAGCGCAAAATCCTTTTGGAGCGTTGCTGATGAACGGCGGCACGGCCACCATCGGAAACTGGCTCGCGCTGGCTCGATCCTCAGTCGCCGGCGGCGCCGCGCGGGGTGAGATCGTCATGACCGGGGGAACGCTCAACGTTACGCTCAATGACCTGACCATCGGCTCGATTGACAATGTTATTACCGACACGAACGTCGCTACCGTATCGGGGGGTTCCATCAACACCACCAACACGACCGGCGGCGAGGGCAGCGTGTTTGTTGGCGAAAATCAGAACGGCGTACTCAATATGATGCCGGGAACGGAGCAGATAACGGCCAGTGGCCCGCTGTACGATCCTGGAACGACGACCGCAGCCGGCGGCATCACGATCGCGCGTACTCAACCGACCGAGACGGGCATCGTGAACCTGGACGGTGGAACGATCAACACGACCCTCGTTCAAGCAGGCGTTGGCACCGCGATCTTCAATTTCAATGGCGGCACGCTCAAAGCGACGGTCGCCTCCACTACGTTCATGACTGGGTTAAGCAACGCCTACGTCTACAGCGGCGGCGGTACGATCGACAATGGCGGCAACAATATCACGATCGGCCAAGCGCTCGTAGCGCCGGCCGGGTATGGTGTGAGCGCAAGCGGCCTGGCGGTGAGCGGCAGCGGCTATCTGGCTCCGCCGATCGTCGATATCTCCGGCGGCACCGGCACTGGCGCCACTGCTATCGCCAATGTGGACGGCAATGGCAATTTAACCGGGATCACCGTTACCAACCCAGGCTCCGGCTACAGCAGCGGCGATACTCCCACCATTACCCTGACCGGCGGCGGCGGAACATACTCGGTCACCGGTGGATCGCTTTCCACGAGCGCCAACGTCAGCGGCGGGATGGTATTCCAGGGATCGGGAACTACCACGCTCTCCGGTAAAAGCACTTATTCTGGCGCTACTACGATCGCCGCCGGCACCGTGGCCCTTCCCGCGCCGCTGTCGGCCACCCCGGTTGCATCTTATTCCTTCAACAACATCACGGACAGTTCTGGAAATCCGATTACCCCGGGAACAGGAGCGACCCTGAACGCCGGTGACATCGTGGTTAACAGCGGATCGGGCGGCGCAGCAATGAACGGGACCGTCAATGCCAACGACGAAGGTGGAAGCAGCGGCCTCAGCACGGTGTCCGGCGGCGTCTTCGGCGGCAGTGCGGTCAATTTCGACGGCGGTGGAACGTCCGTCGACGTTCCCTCGCAAATTATCAATCAGAGCAAGGCCAGCAGCTGGACCATGTCCGCCTGGATCCAGTCGCCCCTGAGCGGATCGGCAATCCTCTCGAAGAACAGCGGTGGCTCTGATAACTGGCAGACAGGCAATGAAGTTCTCTATCTCGGCACTAATCCAGTCAGCGGAAGCGGCGGTAATCTGCCAACCCTGTATCAGGACGGCAGCACGATCCTGCAGGGCAACCCCAGCCCAACCAATGTCCAGGATAACAACTGGCACATGGTGACCATCGTCGATAACGCCGGTGTTCAGTCCGTTTACGTCGATGGAACGTCTGTTCCATTAACCCAGTCGGGAATCGGCGCGACGGACACCAGCACCGAGGTACGCATTGGCTTTAACGCCGATGTTACTGCGGGGACGCACGGCGATACAAACTTTGCCGGAAATATGGACGATTTACAGTTCTACGGCAGCGCCCTGTCGCCAGGGGCGATCCAGTCGTTGTACACAACCAACGCCGTCAACAACGTTTCTACCCAGTATCTACCGGCGACAACCGCCTTGAATATCACCGCCAGCGGCGCAGCATTGAATCTGAACGGTGAGACGCAGCAGATCGCCTCTCTGGCGGGCGTTGCCGGGAGCGGTGTGCAACTGGGCAGTGGCAATCTCATCGTCGGCGGCGTGAATACCTCGACAACCTTTGCCGGCAGCATTACCGGCACGGGCGGCCTTCAGATGACAGGACCGGGAACTCTTGCCCTGAGCGGCGTCAATACCTACAGCGGCGGAACCAGCGTGACCGGTGGGGAGCTGATCATCCAGCCGACCAGCCCGACAACCAGCGCGCTGCCCACCGGCGCGTTGTCGATCAGCGGCAGCGGCCTCGCGCAGCTTGCCCCGAACGTCACCGCCGGCAGCGATATTGGTCCGTCGCCCGCCAGCAACGTGAACCTCACCTCGCTGGGGATCAGCGGCAACGGCAAGCTGGATATCACCAACAACCACATCATCATCGACTACAACGGCGCGGCGAACGATCCGATCGCCTCCATCGCCGCTCTCATTGCCAGTGGTTACAACGGTGGTACGTGGACGGGCATAGGCATCATGTCCACGATGGCGCAGTCCAACCCGAGCTACGGCATCGGTTACGCGGATGCGGCCGATGTGGGCAACCCCGCGGGTCTTTCTTCGGGCCAGATCGAAATCGCCTACACATTGCTGGGCGATGCGAACCTGGACTACAAGGTGAACGGCGCCGACTTCACGCTGATGGCGGCGAACTTCAACGACTCGGTGACGGCCGGCTGGGACAAGGGGGACTTCAACTACAGCAACACGGTCAACGGCGACGACTTTGTGCTGCTGGCGGACAACTTCAATCAGTTCGCCAGCCAGTCGGCGGTGTCGGCGGCGGACCTGACGGCCCTGGATGATTTCGCCGCGGCCAACGGGATCAGTCTGAGCGGCGTGTCGAGCGTTCCGGAACCGGCATCAATCGGCATGCTCGCCGCGGGGACGATTGGCGTTCTGTCGCGGCGGAGACGGCGGAAATAATATTCCGTGTTTTTTTCTCTTCGGGAAAGTCGTGGAGCAGTATCCCTCCGCTGCTCCACGACTGTTTATTGAGCAGCGAGGATGGGCCAATGGCTAATTCGTCACCAGCCAATCTAAACCCGGATCTTCGCGCAAAGGCTCAGCCAGCCGTTGGCAAAACCAACAAAATGGTTGCTCGATTGCGCGCCGCATGTTTTGCCGTGATCGAGCCTCTTGAGCCGCGCATGCTCTTAAGCAGTTCAGACGCGCTCGATGAGCTGGACTTCGGTAATTTAGCGTCTGAAACCGCGCACGATTTTGATCCCGGCATCGCCGCCACGAACATGCCGATGCTGGGAACCGGAACGGTTGGGGCCTCCAGCGGTCAAACGTATCGCGATCCCACCGCTGCCAACGTCATGCTCTTCACGCTGGCGGTCGATCCCACTCGGCAGGACTATTTCACCGTGAAGTTCTGGGGAAATGATGCGACCCAGAACGTGACTTTATCGGATGCGACTGATACGGCGATCACCGTTGTTGAGAACGCTGGCTGGCCGGTCGTCTATCCGAATCGGTTTTACTATTACACCTATGCCATCCCGATCAATCTGACGCAGGGCAAATCGTCGATCCAGCTTCATCTGGACATCAGCGCACCGGGCAAGCCGGTCTATAGCGTCTACACATCGACCAATCCCGACTGCACACCGGATTCCTCAGCCGCAACTGGCACCGCTCCCACGCTTACCGGAGAGGCGACGCTGACTACCTTGACAGCAGCCCAGGCGGTAGGCACGACTTCCTCTCCGGGTATTTTGCTGGCAGACCGCGAAAGCATTTTTGGCAGCGGAGGAACTCTAAGCCAGGTGGAGGCTGACCAGATTACAACTGCCAACGCTCCCAATGCACCGCCGGAAGTGATCGGGCTGGATTTTTGGAGCAACGTCTCCGCGTACGTGGCGGCCAATCCAAATATGACGGCCGATGACTGGCGTCAGCTCGTCGCCAGGGTCCAGGCTGGACCCGGATACACAGCATTTCCCGACGAGCTTCTGAGCATGCTGACGTCGACCTATCTGTTGAAACCCTTCGTGGATTCCAACGGAAACACCGTCGCGGGCTTGGACGATTACCACGATCCGTCGCTGATCGCCGATATCGTCTCGGCCCTGGACGGCGCGAGCTACGAGCAAGACAGCGACGGCGGTTTCATCCAACAGGGCAATTCAGCGGCGGCGAACAGCGCCTGGACCGGGCTCACAAGCACCCCGCGCACGACGGGAATTTACGCGGGCACCACCGCGCGCGAGCCCACCGTGCATGGCGGGGGAGACCTGCAGGGCTATGACACATACTCGCTGGGATGGTCGTTGCTCAGTCTGTTGAATGATCCGACTGCGGCTCCCATTCTCATGACCTACCTGAACCAAACTTACGACGCAAATCTCACGGGCAACAGTTCCACTTATGTTCTGCGCGCCACCGCATATGAGCGCATGCTCTACAACGCCGTGGAGTTTTATCAAACCGCGACCGGCGGTACGGAAAGCCAGAACCTGTTCCAGGAATGCGCGATGTACGCCGCCGACGTAGCACTGGCGAAATTGCAGTCGCTCTTTCCCAATTCGGCGTATCCCGCCAACAGCGCCACCGCCTTGAACTACGCCGAACAGCTCATGGGTCTAATCCCTGACACCGATATGCGCGGTATTGGCTTCAATGACGGTTCGCCTTACTCAGCGTCGACTACGCCGAATTACGGGATCACGCTGGATGGATTAGGCGAAGCGCATGGCGCCCTTTCAACGGGATTCGACGGTGGAGGTTATGGACAATATCTGCCCGACTTGGCGCCGCGAATCGTCCAGATCGCCACCTGGGATCCGACGGTTAGTGCGGCCACCCTCGCTTCTTTCGAGGCGGTGGCCAATAACACGATTAACAGCTTCGATCAGTTTCTCGAGACGCTTGACAAGGCCACAGTGAACTCGAGCGGCGTGGTAACCAGTAATGCGTTTAGTTTCGCTACAGAGAGTTTCATTACGTATCGCGCGCCAACGAATCCCAATGGGTCCGCCGGCTTATTCAATTTCGATTCGCAGTACCCCGCGTCCGATCCCACCGGGCCGATCGACAACGCTTACGCCCTCCGCGCCGCATATCTGGAGACTCAGTACGGTATAACCCCCAGCCTTCTATCGCTGTATTATATGCAGGACCTGCCGGCGTACGAATCGACGATTCGAAGCCTGATTAACGTCAATCCTTCGACGCTCACGCCGCTTCCCGGGGAACCGGGCCAGCCCGACTACGCCTTCGCCGATGTGCAGGCCGGCGCGGTCGCATTCATCAACCACGGCGATAGTTTTTACGCGAATCTCGACTGGCGCAATTACGAATACAACAACAACAGCCTGGTCAACATCGTCCCCAGCCAGGTTGCGCGTGTTGATTACAGCAACGGCAGCGCCGAAATTGCCGCCCAGGTCCTGATGCCGAGCAATTCGGCCACAGTGCAGGCCGACGGCAACCTGACCGGCACTACCGATCCCGGCGTCAAGGTGCTGGATTTTGGAAATTATCTGATCGTTCTTAATGACGGTACGACAGCCTATACCGCGCAGCTTCCGGTGGGCGTGGGACTGGCGCAGGATCTGATCTCCAAAAACACGTATTCCCTGGGCACCACGGTCAGCGTCCCGGCAGGTCAAGCGGCGATCTTCTGGCTCAATGCATCGAGCGTCCTATCCCCGCTGGGAACGGGAATGGATGTGGGCGCCGTGGGCCAAGCGGGCTCGAATTCCTACGCGGCGGGGGTTTACACCGTCAGTGGAAGCGGGGCCGGCCTGTCGGGATCCACGGATGCGTTTCATTTTGTCCCCACGGGCATCAGCGGCAATTCCACGATTGTCGCGCAAGTGCTGTCACAAAGCGGCGGCAGCAATCTCGCCCAGGCGGGCGTCATGATCCGCGACGGCACGGGCGCAACCGCCGCTTTCGCGGCCGTGGTTCGAACCCCCAGCGGGGGCGTGCGATTTATTTATCGAACCGCCGCCGGCGCGATCGCCGCCTGGAACGCGGACCCTCTGCCTCTGTCCAATGTATGGGTGAAGCTCACTTGCGGCGGCAATAATGTCTCGGGTTACTACAGCGTCGACGGGATCAACTGGATACAAATCGGGGCGACGGAATCGATCACCTTCCAGTCATCGGGCGAAGTCGGGCTGGCGGTGAGCTCGGCCAGCACATCTTCCCTCTCCACCGCCACGTTCGGAAATGTTTACGCCACCGCCGGCGTCGCGCCGATTGTTGCCACGGCTGCCAGTGCGTCGGCGAATACCGTCACCGGAACCAGCGTCAATCTCAGCGTCCTGGGCGCCGATGCGGGAGGAGAATCGGGTCTCACCTACACCTGGACCGTGCTGGGAACCCCGCCGGATCAAGTGACCTATAGCGCCAACGGCACCAACGCGGCGAAGAACACGACCGTCACATTCGCGACGGCCGGCACCTACAATTTCCAGGTCTTTGTCGAAAATGCGAGCGGAGCGTACGTGACCAGCTCCGTGAGCGTGACGGTGGCGCTGAAGGCCAGCAGCATGACCATCACAGGTGCCGAGACGCAGGTGCCCAATGGCGAAACCGACTTATTCAACGCGACGGTTGCTGATCAGTTCGGGCATCCGCTGCAATCGCCCGGCGTCGTGACGTGGTCCATCAGTTCCGGTATCGGCACTATAGCTCAGACCGGCACATATACCGCGCCGGCGTCCAGCGCCGGATCCGCAGTGGCCAGAGCGACCTACGGCAATCTTTCCGCGACCTCCAACTTGTCTGTCGTTCCCAATACAGCTTCAGCCACATGGACGTTGAATTCGACTTACGCGGATTCATCCGGCAACGGGTACACCCTCACCGGTGTGAACAGCCCAACCTTCACCGCCGGTGAAAACAACAATGCCATGACTCTCAATGGCACCAACCAATATGCCAATACTTCGTCGGGCGTTCTCAACACCAGCGGGCCTTTTTCTGTCGCTGCGTGGGTGAACTGGAATGGCAATACTGGCTACAACACCGCCCTCAGCCAGGATGGCAACAACGTCTCCGCCTTCTTTCTCCAATACCGCGGAGACACCCATCAATTTTCCTTCACAGCGTATAGCGCCGATTCAGACAGCGCCGCCTTTTCCACCGCTCAGGATACCACGGCCCCCGTCGCAAACACCTGGTATTATCTGGTTGGTGTTTACACGGGCAGTGAAATCGAGCTGTATGTGAATGGCTCCCTTGCTGCCAGCACCGCTGTTTCCGGCGTCTTTGATGCCGGAGGATCAACAATCGTTGGCGCAGCGAAGTACAACGGTGGCCGTGTGGACTATTTCAATGGCAGCATCGAAAATGTCGAACTTTTCTCCCACGCGGTGACCGCCAGCGATGTCGAAAATCTCTATCGCAGCTACGCGATGCCGTTCGCAGGCAGCACCGACATCGGCGAGCCTTCTCCGGCGGGGACCTATTCTGAATCAGGCGGCGTTATCACCATGACCGCGGGGGGAGCTGACATCTGGGGTGCGGCGGACCAGTTCACCTATGCGTATCAGCAGATCACCGGCAACACCACGATCATTGCGGAAGTGGATTCGCTGACCGACATCAATGCCTGGAGCAAGGCCGGCGTGATGATCCGCAGCACGATCGACCCGGGTGGCGCCAATGCGTATGTCGCCGTCACGCCGACTACAGTCAACGGGGTCACCTACCAGTGGCGCACTACCGACAACGGCGCCAGCAGTTCGGTCGACGACAACGGCGCCGGTCTCAGCCCCCCTTACTGGGTGAAGCTGGTACGCAGCGGCAGTAACGGCAACACGTTCACGGCCTACATGTCGCCCAACGGCTCGACCTGGACCCAAGTCGGTTCCCCGGAAACCATCACGATGAACGCCACGGTTTATGTGGGGCTAGCCGAGACCTCCCACGATAACGGCACCGCCTCCACCGCCACGTTCAGCAATGTCTCGATCACCGGGACGGCCAATACCGCGCCCACCGTGTCAACTGCCGCGGCGGCATCTCCCTCGACGGTCACTGGCACGACCGCCAACCTTTCCGTCCTTGGCAGCGACGATGGCGGCGCATCCAATCTCACCTACACCTGGTCGCTGGCGAATCTTCCGCCGGCGAATGTGACCTTCAGCGCCAACGGCACCAATGCCGCCGGCAATACCACGGCGACATTTTCCGCCGCCGGCACGTATCTTTTTCTCGCGACAATCGAGGATTCCGGCGGCGCGACGGTGACCAGCACCGTTTCCGTCACCGTCAATCAGACGTTCACCAGTATTGCCGTCACTCCGGTCGGTGCTGATATCGGTCCCTCGGCCGCGCAGCAATTCGCCGCGACCGCGCTGGATCAATTCGGCAACGCAATGGCATCGCAGCCGAGCTTCACCTGGTCGCTCGCCAGCGGCTCGGGATCGCTCAGCCCCTCAACGGGACTTTACACCGCGCCGGTCAGCAGCGGCACCGCAACCATCGATGCCACTTCCGGCTCTGTCACCGGCTCGGTTTCGATCACGACCACGAATCAGGCCCCCCTGATCGCCGTCTCTACCGGCGCCACCGCAACTGGTCTCACCGCCAATTCCGTGGAGCTCAGCGTTTCGGCTGTCGATGACGGCGGAGCGGCCAACCTCTCCTATACCTGGTCTTACACCGGACCGTCGGGCGTGACCTACAGCGGCGCGACCAACGGCACCAACGCCGCCGCCAGCATCACCGCCAATTTCACCACCAATGGAAGCTACATCTTTACCGTGAGCATCAAAGACGCCGGCGGCCTCTCCACCACCAGCAGCGTCCCAATCTTCGCCACACAAAACGGATCGACGCTGAACATCAGCCTCTCGAGCAACGGACCGGTCACAATCGGCTCATCCTCCGGCAACGTCACCGCCGCGCAAAACGGCACGCAGTTCAGCTACAGCGGCATCACCAGCATCATCGTCACCGATAGCGGCAGCGGTGATATCCTGAACTTCAGTGGTCCTCTCACCGTGCCGATCAGCTTCTCCAGCACGTCGACCTCGACCGTGAATGTCAATTCGGGAACAATGACGATCGCGGCCGTGCCCGGCGGCTCGGTGAATATCGGCACACTCACCGTGGCTGCCGGCGCTGTCGCGTATCTCACCGCCGCCACGACCTCATCGCCGACCTCACTGTACCTGAACAACCTGAGCATCGCGGGCACCGGGCAGTTTGATCTGACCAACAACATCGCCTACATCCACTACACCAGCAACGCCGATCCGATCTCTACCATCGCCAGTGAGATCGCGTCGGGCTATAGCGGCGGCGCGTGGAACGGCTATGGGATCATCTCCTCGATCGCGGCGGTGAACTCGCAAAGCTACGGCATCGGCTACGCCGACTCGGCAGATTCGGGCAATCCCGCGGGGCTGTACGCGGGGAACATCAAGATGATGTACACACTGCTGGGCGATGCGAACCTGGACAGCAAGGTGAACGGCGCGGACTTCGTGCTGATGTCCAATAGTTTCAACCAGGCAGTGACGGCAGGCTGGGACAAGGGGGATTTCAATTATGACGGCAAAATAAACGGCAGCGATTTCGTACTGCTCTCGGACAACTTCAACCAGGCAGCCAACATCACACTGGGCGTACCGGCGGTTGAAACAGCATCGGCGGTCAGTGCGCCATCCACCGCGACGGTCAGCACCACAACCACTTCCACCGCGGCGACCAATGTCCTGTCTACCACGACCTCACCCACAATGACCTCGCCGATAACGACCGTGTCCGCGACGAGCGCCATGGCCAAACACCCGTCGAAGCATAGAAATCATCGGTGAACGGGATCACAGGCTATTTCCCGAGCGGAGAAGCGCTTCGGAGATTCCCAAGACGAGCTTCACGCCGATCTGGAAATGGATGGCAAGACATCCCAAAAGTGGTCGGTGCGCGAACTGCAATTGAAAGGCGTATGCTTATATCGTTTACGGCGTATCCTCAAAACTCTGAGAAAGAAGGGACGCAACCGCGGATGCGGCGGAAACAAATGGCCGGTTGACCGTGACCTGAACGGACCGTGGCCTGATCTCCCATTTGAGCGGTTTTCCTTCGAGAAACCGCTCCAGCTCTTCCACCATGTGCCGTCCCATCCTTCGGCACTCAGCTCCGGCTGATCCCGCGATGTGCGGGGTCAGAACGACATTCGGCAACTGGAATAACGGCGAGTCGGGCACCGGAGGTTCCGGTGGTCCGGTGACATCCAGCACAAACTGAAGATCCGGCCTTTGCCAGGCCACCTTGATCATGTCGTCCTCGCGCACGATCGCGCCCCGAGCAGTGTTGATGAATGTGGCGCCTCGCTTCATCGAAGCGAGGTGATTATAGACGATCATCCCCTGGGTTTCGGGAAGCAGAGGCGTGTGGAGCGAAACGACGTCCGCCCGGCGGAAAAGCTCGTCAAGCGACACCCTCTCCACGCCCAACTCCACTGCTTCGGCGGCTGTGAGAAAAGGATCGTAAAGCACCACATTCAGATCGAAAGGCGCCAGCAGTTTCAGGAGCGAGCGGGCGATGGCGCCCATTGAGACGATTCCCACGGTCGTGCCATAACATCCCGGCGCACCATTGCGTTCGACGAAGGTGCGGCGCTCACGGGTCTGGCGAGCCAGTTGCCAGCCATGCTTCAGCGAAAAGAGGATGGTCGCCAACGTGTACTCCGCGACCGGCTGGCTGTTGGCCACCCGGGCGGTGGTCACCACAATGCCTCGTTGCATGGTGCTGTCGGCAATGTCTAAGAATCCGGCTGCATGGAAGATTGCCCTGAGGTTTGGAGTCTTGTCGAGGAATGAATCATCAAACCGGGGAGGAGTCCAACTACTGAAAATCGCTTCCACAGATTGCAGATATTGCGGATTGTGCGCGATGGAATCGACCGTTTGTCGGGGACCGACGATGTCGACATATTCGGCGATCGCGCGCTGTTCCCCCGGGCCATATACCAATTCAAAGGTCGAGTCGTCGGCGAGAAACAGCCCGCGTAATCGACGCATAAAAACTCCTCGGAAGCGGTCGGCACGAACCCGATCGGCATCAGCGGGGTGAACCGATGCGCGTATGGCATGGACCGATGCACATTCCAGCTCAGCGATCTCCCTCCCGAACATCCTACTTCAAAAAAGCGGTGTGTGAATCCTCGCTTTGCGTTATAAAACCCCCGTTTTGCGACACCCCGTCAGTCTGAAGCCCGCGTTAATTTACGAGATGAACTTCCAGGCAAAGGACAATCCGGGTTCTACGTATTTGCCGTTGCGGAAGCACCCGCCAGTGTCCTGGTCAAACGCGAAACAGCGGTCCCCGGCACTGCGATGACCGTACCGTGTTTGATGCCGTTCGGCAGGGAAAGCCGCGGGGTGATATCGGTCCAGTTCTGCATATCTGTCGATTCGCAGGCGCCGTAGTGCCCGTCCTGATAACAGTCGTAATAGAGGATGACCCTGTCGCCGATCTGGATCGCTGTGGGTCCTTCAATCCAGTTGGGAGGCTTGGTTGCAATCGGGCCGGTGATGTCCGCATAAGGGCCCATCATGTGGTCGCTGGTGGCCAGGCACAGATTCTTGGCGGCCTCGGGCTTCAGCGTCTCGTTCTTGAAGATCAAATAGAATTTGTTCTGGAACGGGATCAGAGTCGCGTCGATCGCGCAATACTTCGGGTCGAACCAGAGCACCGTTGGCGTATAGGCGGCGAAGTCGGTGGTGGTTGTCAGGTAGATTCGATTGTTGAGTTTGCCTTGCGGCAGGTGTTCGGCGGAGTCTTCCGTCTCTGGAAACCGACCGGGAACGGTGCTGGACCAGAAAATCAAATACCGTTTGGCCGCATCATCGTAATGGACTTCCGGCGCCCAGATGTTGAGCGTGGCCGGCTCGTCTTTCATCACGAGAAGCTGCTCCTGGTTCGACCAGTTAAGCAAATCTTTCGAGGAGGCGTAGCCAATAGACTGGCCGAACCACGAATCGGTCCAAACGAGGCGAAACACGTTGTCTGGTCCCAGCAGGATGCAGGGATCTCGCATCAGTTTCTCCTTCCCTACCATCGGCTTGAGGAAAATCCTCTCCGTGTTTCCGTCCATGAAAGGCTGCCACTTCAGTCCGTCTTTGCTCCAGGCCAAATGAAGCCCGTCCTGCTCACCGACAAAGTAGGAGAAGAGATAGCAGATGTCGGGCCCAAGCGCGGAGCGAGAGGTGTTCTTCATGGGGAAGAAGGCTAGAAAACCTTAAACTCCCAAAGTCCGGGTTTGCCGGATGTGATCGTGACTTTGAGATAACGGGTCGTGCCAATGTTTTCGACGACGTCGGGCGAGCGAATGGCGATGTCTTTTTGCTCTCCGCAGGGCTCCCAAATCCGGCCGTCGGTCGATTTTTGCAGTATCCAGGAATGACCGAGGGTTGGTTCGACAAAGGCCATCTCGACTCGGTTCACGGCCGTTAACTTTCCGAGATCAATCTGCCACCAGGGGACGCCGTCCTTGTCGTCGGCACACCAGCACGTTGCGTTTGAACCGTCAATTGCGTTCTTCGCTTCGAAGGTGCGTGAGAGATGGACCTTGACCTTGGGGCCATGATTGTTCGGGTCGGTTTCAACATTGATGTCCCTCTGCCACGCTCCGCGCATGCTGGAAGCCGTTGCGGTTCCGCTCAAAGCAAGGTTGACCGGCTGGGGAGCGTTTCCGACGGGCCCGATGCCGCGGTGGGTTAAGTGGACGGGCTGGATGGTTCCATCGTCGTTGAAGACCATGCGGTCGGCATAGACTTGCCGGGTCGTGCCTCCCTGGCCAAATTCGAGGTAGACGAAAACGAAATCATCCGTGCCGGGAAACCGAAAGACATTTCCATGACCGGGGCCGATGATTTTGGCATCCGGTTCGCTGTAAGTGATAATGTCGTTCGATTGCGGAGCATAAAAAGGCCCGAGTGGACTGCTCTTGCTCATCATGTAGGCGTTCTTGTAGTTCTCCCGGCCCGAGATCGTATATACGTAGTAGTAAATCCCCTTGCGCTTGAACATGAACGGCCCTTCGGAATAGCCAGCCTCCCTGGTGGGGATATCGATGACAGGTCCTGTCAGATGCACCATGTCGTCGGCTAGTTTGGAGGCGTGTCGCTTGCGCCAAAAGATATAGGGGGAGCCGTCATCGTCGATGAACGGCTCGCTGTCGATATCCGGCACCAACGGGTTGAGAGCCTTCTGGCCGGTGGCCGGATCGTCCTGAAATACGGCTGGCCCGCCGACAAACTGAAAAGGTCCTTCGGGTTTGTCCGCCGTCGCCACATAACCCCGGGCATTGTTCTTTTCATTCACCACGGTCACGTACAGATAATAGACGCCATTTTTCAAAACCACTTTGCCCGGAGCCCAATAGCGTATCTTCCCCCATTTCACAGCGGGAATGAGAATGCCGTCAAAGCTCCAGTTGAGGAAATCCTTCGATTTCCAGACCACCGGCGGGCCGGCGGCGGACAATCCCTTGTCGATGTCGGTCGTGGCATAGAGATAATATGTTTGGTTGAAGCAAACGATGGAAGGATCAGCGACGGTATCGGGAACGAGGGGATTGCCCACAAGCGCCGGCGATTGGCCCCAGGCTCGCAGGGTATGGAGACCAGTGAGCATGGAGATGCAGGCGAACGCATAAAGGCATCGGCGTGGATTGAACGCGCAGCCGAGCGTCTCCAGCGCGGCGACGAACAATTTCAAACTGAGGGAGAAACTGCTGATCATCGCGATTTTGCCACCATCTGTTGTCCCTGAAGAAATATACGACGGTTCCATTTCCACTCGGGCGATTTCAATCGCTCCATCGCTTCGGGGACCGCAACGCCATCATCAGCCATCTGCCGCACGGCTGCTTTGTATTGCGCCCAGACGTTCAGATCGGATTCCGAAGGTAAATATGTCTGACGAAACGGCACGCGCAGACCAACCAAAATCGCCAGGTATCCTTCGGCTCCAAACGGATCGCCCGCATCCAGCACGGGGGTGCGGAGAAGCAGTGTCGGCCCGTTCTCCTGGAAGAAATCGACGATATGCTCTGCCCCGGCGATGTTCACGCTGGCGCGCGTTTCACGCCAGAACGAATTGTCCAGTCGGTCGTTGAACTTGTAATGAATGGACAGAAACCAACGGATGTTGTCGAACGCGCGGATGAGCAACTGGTTGAACAGCTTTTGCTGACTTGGGCGAACGACGCAGTCGCCATCGTGCAAGAGCGTTGCCAGCGTCTGGCAGAAGTGGCAGATCATTCCCAATGCCGTCGCCTCCAGCGGTTCGACGAAACCGAAGGCATTGCCGATGGCAACGACGTTCTTTACCCACGGGCGCTCCACGCGGCCGGAAACAAATCGCACGATTCGTGTTTGCGTAACCTTGGGGTTTTTGCGGCGAAACTCGGCCTCGGCCGTTTCATCGGTGATGAACGCCGGGCAATAGACATAACCCCGGTTGATGCGCCCGAGATGATCGATTCGCCATGCCCATCCGCAGTCCATGGTTTCCAGGATCGTGTATGGCTGGATCGGTTCCTGCTCGCGGCTCCATCCGCCGACCACCGCGCGATCGCACCAGAGGGACGATTTGTAATCGACGAACGGTTCTTTCAGCGCGCCGCGGATCAGCTCGGACCGGAACCCGCTGGCATCGACGAATAGATCGGCCGAGAGGATTCGCCCGTCATCCAGGCGCAGTGCGCTGATTCCATGATCCTCCTGCTGGACCTCCGTGACCGTGCCATCGGTGATCGTAACGCCGAGATTGCGGGCGGTTTTCTCGAGCCAGCTTACGAACGTTTCGTTTTCCAGGTGGTAGGCAAAGGTGCCATCGACAACAGGAAATCCCGTGGAATCGCGCGCAAAGGCGCGGTTGCGGGACATCAGGGCCGAGTGCGGGCCGTAATCGGTCATATCGTCAAACGCGTAAAATCCAGCGGCTTTAGGCAATCGCGGGTGCTGGAAGTTCAGATGCTGCGAGAAGCCATAGTCGAAGAAAGGCCGGCGGCCCCAGAGAAACCGTCCCCCGAGCTTCCAGACCGGCTGCACGTCGCGCAGGAATTCACCCGGATCGAAACCGAGAAATCCGTGGAGGTGGGTGGTGACGGCCACGGTGGTTCCTTCACCGACGCCGATGATGCCGATATCTTTCGACCGCAGCACCGTCACGTTGACGTCGGCCAGCCAGCGTTTGAGCGTAACCGCCGCGAGGAAACCGGCGCTTCCCCCGCCCAGAACAAGGATGGTTTGAATACGTTCGCCCGGTCTTGGCATTGATGCTACCTCAACTATTTTCCTGCGTGTTCGCTGCGCAGCGGTGCGCCATTCTTTGTTTCGTGTATATCGACCCTTATATCCTCGGGATTGAACAAGTCATTACCGCGGCATAGCCGTTAATCTCAGCAGCATCAGCAGAGCGGCAGGAACGTACGGGGCAACGAAGACGCCGCATTCTCAAGCTTTTCCTCTTTCCGGATGATCTGCGTCAACCATCGACGTGTTCATGTCTGTCGGTTCGCCGCGGTCGCTCTTGACCGCGAAGTTTGACTTTGGCCCACAGGGCCCCTCTGTCGTTGTCGTGGGTGCCTTGGGAAACTGCATGCGCCGTGTTGCTCCATCCGCCGATGTTGCATCGGTTAAAATTGTGGCCGTCAATCGCGAGTGGGCGATTCACAAATTGCATGTCGGTTTCCAGCTCGCGACATTGACGCGGTTGCTGAATTCAATGCACAGGGGTAACAATAGTCGCGTCAAGGTTGTCCTTGTAGCCGCGCTTCGCGTTATAATCCCTCCGTTTTACGACACGATATCAGGCGACAGGCCATTCCGTCCCCGACAGTGTCTTGGCGATTACGTTACACCGTCAGCAGCGATGGACCCTCGGAACTCCCCAAGCCGTCTCATGCCGCGGCAACGCCGGCCGCTTTTCGACGAGATGCGAAGGCCCACAGATCGCCCATTGGTTCTCTCTCGCCGCATTTTTTGCCTGTTTCCAGCGCAAAACTCATCTTTGTCTGCAACCGCTTATTGAATCCCGATGTCGCATTTGAACGGGAAATGAACGCAAACTGGAGTGGACGCCGATCAATGCAGGATGCATTCTTGTGTCAGCCCCGGTGTCATCCATAAACGTCCCTCGGGGCGCAATCGTGCGGCAGGACGAAATGATTTCCGTGCTGTGCTCATTCCGGCGAACCAATCAGGTGTGTTTCACGTCACGAGCTTTGGATTTCAAGCGTGCCCCCTAACATTTATGTTAATCCATGAGGTGGTTTTTCAAACGGTACGCTAATGAATATTCTTTTCACTTTTTTTGCTGCCATTGCCGCAATTGCCATTCAACCACTTGCTTTCGGCCAGACGAATCCCACGACGCCGGTGCTCAATATCGACGCGAGCAAGGTGACGGCCCACGTTAGCCCGACACTCTATGGGTTGATGACAGAGGAGATCAACCATTCTTACGAAGGAGGACTTTATGGGGAATTGATTCAAAATCGTATTTTTCGGGACGACCCCATTGAGGCGAAACATTGGTCGGTGGTGCAGGACGGCGGCGGGATGAGCGCGATCTCGCTTGACGATAGTCAGCCGATCAAGGAAACCGTTCTGACGAGAGCGCTGAAGCTCGATGCAAGCCACGCATCGACTGGCCATCGAGTCGGGATAGCGAACGACGGTTACTGGGGCATCCCGGTAAAGCCGAAGACAACCTACCGTGTCTCGTTCTATGTGAAGTCAGACGGCTCCGGCAACGGTCCGCTCACGGCCAGCATCGAGAGCAAAGACGGAACAAAAGTCTTTGCGAGCGCCCCGGTGCCGCAAGTCACCAACCAATGGCAGAAATACACGGCAACGCTCACAACCGGGGACGACTTCACGCCCTCGGCCACCAACCGATTCGTCATCTCAACGGAAAAGCCGGCTATTTTCTGGTTCAATCTGGTCTCTCTCTTTCCACCGACTTACAACGACCGGCCCAATGGCAACCGAATCGACATCATGCAGCTTCTTTCCGACATGAAACCGGCGTTCCTGCGCCTGCCGGGCGGTAATTTTCTTGAGGGAGTCACCATCGCGGACCGCTTTCCCTGGAAACAGACCATCGGCCCCCTCGAGCAACGCCCCGGTCATCGCGGTTGCTGGCGCTACGGCGCCAATGACGGCATGGGAATGCTCGAGTTCATGGAATGGTGCGAGGATCTACACATCCAGCCCGTGCTCGCCGTCTATGCGGGTTATTCCCTCAAAGGCGAGCATGTGGATGCCGGCCCGGCGTTGCAGTCGTTTGTGGATGATGCCTTGGATGAAATCGAATACGTCACCGGCGATGCCAGTACGAAGTGGGGCGCCGAGCGCGTGAAGGACGGTCATCCCGCACCCTTTCCATTGACCTACGTCGAAATCGGCAATGAGGACATGTTGGACAGGTCGCACAGCTACGACGGCCGCTTTACCCCTTTCTATGATGCAATCAAGGCCCGGTTTCCCCATTTACTGTGCATCGCCACCGCGAAGGTGAGCAGCCGCGTTCCCGATCTATGCGACGAGCATTTCTATCGCAAAGCGTTCGAAATGGAAGACATGGCGGATCATTACGACTCGTACGACCGCAAAGGACCGAAGATTTTCGTCGGCGAATGGGCGACGCGTGAAGGAGCACCAACTACGAACATGAACGCCGCATTGGGCGACGCGGCGTGGATGACCGGCATGGAGCGCAATTCCGATGTCGTGGTGATGGCCAGCTACGCGCCGCTATTCGTCAACGTCAACCCCGGGGGCATGGAGTGGGGCTCCAATCTGATCGGTTACGACGCCCTCGCCAGTTACGGATCACCCTCGTATTATGCACAGAAGATGTTCAACACCTACCTGGGCGATCGGGTGATTTCTGTCACATCAGAAAATATTCCGACTCAGACATGGCAACCACCGATGCGGAAAGTCAAGCCGGGTGAACCACCCGTGACCCCCGCGCCAAAGCAGGTTCGCACGCTTTTCTACGTTGCCACCGAGGACAGCAAGAAGAGCGCGATTTATCTGAAGGTTGTCAACACAATTGGTACGGCGCAGGCCGTGAAGATCAATGTGAAAGGCGTCACGAACCTTGCACCTGAAGGAACGCTTGTTACGCTCACTTCGAGCGAGCCGCGTGATACGAACACGATCTCCAATCCGACGAAGATCGTGCCGGTGACTTCAAAAGCAACCGGCCTCGGAAATACGTTTACGCAGGCGTTTCCGCCTTATTCGGTCAACGTGCTGCAAATCGAAATAAAAAATAGCGCTTTCGCACGGTTCGGCCCTCCCGGAAGCAGCGATAACTGATGAGCTTCGGTTGGAGTCGATTGGCCGGGACATCAACCGGAGTTCTGAATTGTTCAGGGTGGACATCTCGACAGTCGTGAACCTCAATCTTCTCGAAAAGTGTGCGATGCCGTCCATAAGGAATTCGCGGCCTACCAATGGGAGCTCCGGCCGGCGGCAGCAGAAACGAAAAGTCTGAGATTTAAGGAACGCCACCGCAATGTCTAATTCGTTCAATGCTCTGGTTATTGTCTCGGTCTTCATTTTTACGGAGGCCGCGGGCGCGTGGGCGGCGGTGCCGGCGACCATCAATGTCGATGTGAACAAACCCGGCGCTGCCATTGCGCCCGCTTTCTATGGACTGATGACCGAGGAGATCAACCACAGCTACGACGGTGGGCTGTTCGCCGAGCTGATTCAAAATCGTACGTTTCAAGACCCGCTGCCCCTGATCGCCGACCAGCCGCGGCCGCCGCAGGACGTTCCGGCGGACCCGCCGGTGCACTGGTCGCTGATTCAGGAGGGCGCCGCTGCGGCAAGTATGCACACCGACAGGATTGGCCCGGTCAATGCCGCGCTGCCCATCAGCCTTCGACTCGACCTGGCAGGCGGCATGGCGGGAGTCGGCAACGACGGGTACTGGGGCATCCCCATTCGGCCCGACACAAAATACGTCGCGAGTTTTTACGCGAAAGCCGGCAGTGGTTTCACTGGGCCGGTGACGGCATCGCTCCTCACCGACGACAATGCCACGGTGGCAAAAGCAGAGAGCAAACCGATCTCCCGTACGTGGCAAAACTATACGGTTGAGCTGACGACCGCTCATGAAGCGCCAACGACAGCCAAGGCCAGGTTCGTCCTGTCGGCCCGCGGCAATGGGTCGATCTGGTTCAGTCTCGTTTCGCTCTTTCCGCCGACGTACATGAACACACCTGGCGGCTTGCGGCCAGACCTGATGAAGCTGATGGCCGACCTGCATCCAGCGTTCATCCGCCTGCCAGGCGGCAACTACGTTGAAGGCGGCACGCTTTCCACGCGCTTCAACTGGAAACAGATGATCGGCCCGGCCGACCAACGTCCCGGTCACCTGGGGTGCTGGACCTACCGCTCGTCCGACGGCTTTGGCCTGCCGCAGTACCTACTTTGGTGTAAGCAACTGAGTGCCGAGCCGGTGCTGGCGCTCTTCGCCGGTTACACGCTCAATCACCATCATATCGATCCGGGCGCCATGCTGCAGCCGTACGTGGATGAGGCGCTGCAGGAGATCGAGTACGTCAGCGGGCCCGCCGACAGCGAATGGGGCAAGCAGCGCGCGGCGGATGGATTCCCCGAGCCATTCACCCTGCATTATGTGGAAGTCGGCAACGAGGACTGGTTTGATCGGTCTAGAAGCTATGATGCGAGATTCGCGCAATTTTTCGACGCGATCAAGGCGAGATACCCAAACCTGAAGATCATTGCCACCGCGCCGGTTACCACGCGCACACCGGATCTCTACGATGACCACTATTACTTCTCCCCGCGGCGCATGGCGTCCGATTGGAACCACTATGACGCACCCACCAGCGATGCGGCGAACGAGACCCCCGGTAGATTCGCGGGTGGTCACCACAACGGCCGGTTCGACCGGAGCGGGCCAGGAATTTTCGTCGGCGAATGGGCGAGCCAGGAAGGTAAGCCTACACCCGATCTCAACGCCGCCCTCGCTGACGCCGCCTGGCTCATGGGGCTGGAGAAGAACGCAGACCTCGTCCAGATCGAGTGCTACGCCCCTCTGCTGGTGAATGTCAGCGCTGAGGATCCCACCAAGGGGTATCCGCGCGCATGGCAGTGGCCGACCAACCTTATTGGCTACGACGCGCTAAGCGCGTTTGGCTCTCCCAGCTACTACGCTCAGGCGATGTTCGGCCAGCACAGGGGCGACGTCGTGCTGCCGGTCACGCTCACTATGCCTCCGACGGTCGCGCTGAAGGAGCCGGCGCCTCATGGCGCGATCGGTGTCGGCGTTTTTCGAACGCAGGCTGAATACAAGGATATCGTTGTCACCGCCGCCGACGGCCGTACGCTGCTGGCAGCGGACCTGACGAAGGACACGGCCGGCTGGCAGACCACAGGCGGTCGCTGGATCGTGCAGGAGGAGGCGATCAAACCATCCGACGCCGACACTATTAGTCGTGCGGTCATTGGTGATGCCGCATGGACTAACTACACGATTCACCTCAAGGCGCGGAAAACCGGAGGCGACGAAGGATTTCTCATCCTGTTCCACATGATCAATGGCCAGAACATGAACGAATGCAACATCGGTGGATGGGGCAACTCACGCACTCAGTTCGAAGCGAGCAACGACGATGACAGGGGGCCGTATGGCCCGGAGTCAAACTTCACAGTTCAAACCGGCCAATGGTACGACGTGCGGCTGGAGGTGAGCGGCCACCAGGCGAAGTGCTTCATCGACGACAAGCTAATCTGCCAAGCCACGGACCAACTGATGAAGATGGGTGCGCCGCTGGTCGCTTCAGCAAGCGTCGTGACCGCCACCCATGAGCTGATCGTGAAGGTCGTTAACTTCGGCGATGAGAGTTATGACGCAACCCTGAACTTGCGCGGCGCGGCCCAGGTGACGCCGACCGGCAAGGCGATCGTGCTCAACGGCGAACCGACAGACGTGAACACGATCGACGAGCCCACGAAGGTGATTCCGAGAGAGCAAACGCTGGAGGGTGCGGCGGCTTCGTTCCAACGCACATTCCCGCCACATTCCCTGACGGTCTTGCTGCTGACCGCGACGCCGCTGCCGTGAGTCATGCGATCGCCGCCGTTTGCGACGCGAAATTGCTTGTGGGATCGATCGAGCAACAGTTTCGCTTTGAGAGAAACGTTTGCGTGCGGCCCAAGTATGAGGCGATGGTATGGCTACTAAGTATGGACTGGATTTCGGTACAAATTCAGTGCGCGCATTGATCGTCGATGTGCGCGACGGGAGGGAACTGGCGTCCAGTGTCAGCAACTACGCGCATGGAGATGGGGGAGTCGTGCTTCGGCCCGATCAACCTGATCTCGCCCGGCACGATTCTCCGCGCCCACGGCGAGCCGCTGGATGTGCCGGCTTTCGCGGAAGACGGCGGCGAGGAGGCGGAGATCGCGGCGCGCTACGTGATCGGAACGGATGGGGTGCCATACCGGGTGGGCATGGCGGCGGGCAATGAATTTTCCGATCACCAGTTCGAGAGGCGAAACTATCTCAACCTCGCCGGCTCGAAAGTCCGCACCTGCTCACTTGGGCCGGAGGTTGTCATCGATCCCGATTTCGATTCCATCCCCGGTGAAGCGCGCATCGAGCGCGGGGGAGTGGTGATCTGGTCCAAGACGATAGCCACCGGCGAAGCGGAAATGTGCCACAACCTGCGGAACATCGAGCATCACCACTTTAAGTTCCCCACCCACCGGCGATCGGGCGATGTGCACGTTCACTTTTTCGGTGCGCATTCGTTGAGCTTTGGCGATGGCGTTCAAATGATTGACGGCGACGTGATGACGATTCGTTTCGACGGTTTCGGCAGGCCGCTGTGCAATCCGATCCGGATCGCCCGGAGCCCCGGCGAGCCGATCGCGACCCTCTCCCTGACGTGAGGCAACAATGAGTTCTAAACCGCGTGTCGCAATTCTGGGTTTGGGGATCATGGGCGGCGGCATGGCCGGGAGATTGCTCGGCGAGAAGTTCCCCCTGTCGGTCTATAACCGCAGCCGTCAAAGGGGCGAGCCATTGGCGGCCCTCGGCGCGACAGTCTGCGCCACGCCCCGCGAGGCGGCGCGAGGCGCCGAAGTGGTGATCGCGATGCTCGCCGATGATGATGCGTCGAAAAATGTGTGGCTCGGGCCCGAAGGCGCGTTGGCCGGCGCGGCCGAGGGCACGATTCTGATCGAATCAAGCACGATTTCGCCGGGATGGGTGCGCGAACTGTCTGCGGCCGCTACGGCGCGAGGCTGTGAATTGCTGGATGCGCCGGTGACGGGCAGCAAGCCGCAGACGGCGGCGGGGCAATTGCTTTTTCTCGTCGGCGGCCCCAATGCGGTTCTCGAGCGCGCCCGCCCCGTGCTGGCGGTGCTGAGCCGCGATGTGGTTCATCTCGGCCCGGTGGGAAGCGGCGCGCTGATGAAACTCATCAACAATTTCGTCAGCGGCGTGCAAGCCGTGGCACTGGCCGAGGCGCTGGCGCTGATCGAGCGCACCAGCCTAGATCCCGCGACGGCGTTGTCCGTTATCACCGAGGGGGCTCCGGGCAGCCCGCTGGTCAAGCTGCTCTCAAAGCGCATGACGACACGGGATTTTTCGCCGAACTTTCTCCTCAAGCTGATGGCCAAGGACCTGAAATATGCGATCGACGAGGCGGCGTCTCATTTGGTTCCGCTGGCGACGGGGACGGCGGCGCAACAGACCATGCGCCAGGCGATGGAAGCGGGATTGGGGGATGAAGATTTTTCGGCCGTGGTGGAATTGCTGCGCCGGTTGAACCAATCGGCTGCACACTGAGTGAGACTTTAGGATGAAGCAGCGAAGCATCCTCATTGACGGCGCATGGCGCCCCGCAACTGCCGTTGGATCGTTCCGCGCGGTCAATCCCGCGACGGGCGAACGATTGCCCGACGAATATCCCATCAGCGCATCGCTGCGGCGTTTCAGCCAGCTCGAATGTTACGACAACGTCCGCCAGGATCGGTTGCCGGCGGTTCTTCGCGATCATAATCCGAATTCAAAAACCTGGCGGCTGATCGACGGGCAATGGACGCGCGGCGATGTGACCGTGTGAAATGTTTGGAGGAATTATTGGAGTGGTATTTTTCGTGTAACTGTAATGCTGGAAATTGTACGAATGGATGAATCCAAATGAAATTCAAAACGCTGGTAACGTTGGTCACATCGGTTTCCATCTGCTCGGCCTCCGTAGCCCTTGCTGACGTTCAGCCCCCTTACCTCGATCCAACCCAGCCGATTGACAAGCGGGTGGACGACCTCATCTCCCGGATGACGCTGGAAGAAAAAGCGACAGAGCTGGATCACAAAGCGTCGGGCATCGCCCGGCTCAAAATTCCGCAATGGAGCGGGTGGAACCAATGTCTGCACGGGGTCTGGGCCAAATCCCGCACGACCACGCTCTTTCCTGTTTCCATTGCCATGGCGGCCACATGGGATCCCGAGTTGGTACACGAGGAGACCGTGGCGATGTCCGATGAGGCGCGGGCACTGTACAACATCCACGCGATGGGCCCGCAGACGCCGTGTGGTCTGGTCTATCGCGGGCCGGTGATCAATATCAGCCGAAACCCGCTCTGGGGCCGTATTCAGGAATGTTATGGCGAAGACCCGTATCTCACCGGCCGCATCGGCGTCGCCTACGTGGAAGGCTTGCAAGGGGACGATCCGAAATATCTCAAGATCGCGGCCACGCTGAAGCATTACGCCGTGAACAATGTCGAGAATCATCGCATGAGTCTGTCAGCAACCGTGCCGGAGCGCATGCTTTATGAGTATTGGCTGCCGCATTTTCGGGATTGCGTCGTCGAGGGACATGTCACCTCGATGATGGCGGCTTACAACTCGATCAATGGTGTTCCCTGCATCGCCAACAAGCTCCTGCTGACGGATATCCCGCGCGGTCTGTGGGGATTCGACGGCTTCATCGTTTGCGATCTGGGCGGGATCAAACAACTGGTCAATGGGCACCATCTGACCACAGACATGACGGTTGCGGTGGCCGACGCACTCAATGCCGGGTGCGATTATGACGATGCTGAATATCGCGAGAACATTCCGAATGCGGTGGCACGGAAGCTGGTGACGGAGGAAGTGGTGAACCGGGCGCTTGCGCGGGTGCTCAAGGTGGGATTCCGGCTGGGTGCGTTCGATCCGCCGGAGATCGTGCCGTTTTCGAGGATTCCGGAGTCGGTCATCGATTCGCCGGAGCACCGTGAACTGGCGCTTAAAGCGGCGCGCGAATCAATCGTATTGCTGACCAACCAAAATAGTTTTCTGCCGCTGAAAAAATCCGCGCTGAAATCGGTGGCCGTCATTGGCCCGGCATCGGTAACGCCGGAGTATGGGAACTATTACCACTACAATACCCAGCAGAAGAAAGTCGATCCGTTGCAGGGCCTGCAGAACCGGCTCGGAAGCGGCGTGGAAATTCGTTCTGCCGTCGGCTGCGGCATCACTCCCAATGAGGACGACGAGGCGGACATCGCCAAGGCGGTGGCAATCGCCCGCGGCGCGGACGTGGCGATTGTTTTCGTGGGCACCAATCTGAAGGTGGAAGCCGAGGGGCACGATCGAACGCGGCTCAATCTGCCCGGCGCGCAGGAAAAGCTGCTCGAAGCGGTTTACGCGGCCAATCCAAAGACGGTGGTCGTGTTGATGAACGCCGGGCCGCTGTCTATCCGGTGGGCCCGCGATCATGTGCCGGCGATGCTTGAGGCGTGGTACGCCGGAGAAGAAGGCGGCGACGCCATCGCCGATGTTTTGCTGGGCGATATTAACCCCGGTGGAAGGTTGCCGTACACCGTGTATGAATCGACCGATCAGGTGCCGCCGATCGATGATTACGACATCACGCACGGATACACCTACATGTATTTCACCGGTGAGCCGGTTTTTCCGTTTGGGTATGGATTAAGCTATACGACGTTCCGATATGGGGATTTGAAGCTTTCTTCCGCGACGACGACGCCTGAAGGGAAGATCACGCTGTGGATTGACGTGACCAACACGGGCTCGCGGGCGGGAGATGAAGTTGTGCAGTTTTATGCCCACCAGCGGAAATGCAGCGTGAAGCAGCCGATTGAAAAGCTGATGGCTTTTGCGCGTGTTCACCTCGAAGCCGGGGAAACTAAAACCGTCGCCCAGGATTTGGACGTTCAGCGGATGGCCATCTGGAACATCAACCAACACAAATTCGTAGTAGAGCCGGGGACGTTTGATGCGATGGCCGGGAGTTCGTCGAGGGACATTCGCGCCGGCAGACAGTTTGATGTCACGCCGTGATGACGTCGGTTACGGGTCTGGGACAAAAGAAGGGTTCACGACTGCGGCATCTGCGAGATCTTAGTGCCTTACTCGGCAGATTAGCGATGGCTTTCACACCGTAAGGACAGACCTTGGGATCCACCCGTACAATTATTTTGGCAAACGCGACTCGGCGATTGTTCGAATCGGTTGAACGGTCACGCGTTTTCAATGCTTTCCGAACACACGAAGAAATGATTTACATACTTTGCTTACGTCCCCAGTTCCAACATGCGAATTCAAATCACGATTCGTTCAATTTCGTCGAGTGTTATCGCATCCGCAGTTCGATCATATAATTTGGTCGTGCGTGGAGATTCGCGGGCAGTAATGGCTTGGGCATGCTCAAGTGCGCCTCCATCTTCGAGGTAAGCGGTGATTCCCGTCGCTCGAAAAGTATGACAGCAAATGCGATCGGTGCTAATGCCGCCGACTGACGCTCGCCGCTTCACCATGCGGAAAATGTCAGTGCGGCTCATCGGAGACGTCGACAGCCGATCGCTTTTGCCGCCCGCGCTACGGAATAGTGGACTTTTCTTGTCATCCTCGATTCCGGCTTTTGTTACGTTAAGATCGAGGTATTGTACAGAATTGTGATGTGAAACGTCCTTTATGATACATGATGAGCCTTACTAGCGCAAGCAATTAAACTTTGCCAACCTGTGGATAACTCCTCGCGTTTAGTTTCAGGGAAACAAATCGCGTGGCTTCAATCCTCGATCGAAACTTGGGAAACAAATCCTGGCACTATTCACCACCCTTCAGTAGGGAGGACCATCACGAAGCCCTTTGGAATGATTTGGCGCCAGCCAATTTCTTCGAATTTGACGGCGGTTTATAGAATTCACGTCCCTCAATTAGCAGCTTCTCGAACAGCTTCGCGAGCTTCTTCACGTCATCTTTTGGCAGCGTCTGGGCGCGCAATCCGGGCGAATACTGGGGACAATGCTTAGGTTTGCCCGCGAGCGTCGTGAACGTGGTTCCTTTCAGCGGGCGACGCAGAACACCGCATAAACAGTCAGAGCCGAGTTTTGTAAACCCGGCTCTTTTCTATCGTTGGGAAAATCGGGGTGACAAGACACCGGTTGAACTTTTCGTCGGTTTCTGCCCTGAAAACGCGGTTTTTTCGGAATTGGCGTGGCCAGTACGTGAGTTAACTCTGCATGAAGGGGCCACGAAGTCGAGGGAGTGACCAGACCTCCCAATACTGGTTCGCGGCTCGGCGGCTTCGTCCAGTCGCAGACAACGCCAAGTCCCTAGAGGCGACGCCCAACCAGGTGCCATCCAGCGATACTTGAAGCTGATAAATCGTCGAATCTCCGGGCAGCTTAAGGATCTCTCGCGTTTCACCAGAAGAAAGGTCCATGCGATTAATCTTGCAGCCGCACGCGAATATTAAAGCCGGCGCGTCACTTTCTTCGGCCATCGCATGAATGTGACTGGGAACATAAATCGAGGCGTCGTGGGAAATATTATATCTCCAGACCGCCAATGGCATATTTGCCCCCGTCGTTCGGGGGACAGCCGACCATTCATACACGCGTAGGCCCAGATTTGTGCTACAAAAAAGCCAGCGGCCGTCGCGACTGAAACCGACGCTGAGGACAGGTTCTCTTGCCTGAGGTGGGTCGGGCGGCAAACGTCCTTCCATGAGGGCAACGAGGTTTGCCCTGAGTTTCGCCATTTCTTTTTCCGTGGCCTCCCTAGCGCGTGCCAAGTTCTCCTCTGAGAATTCCTCGCCTTTTGAGCGTCCGGCCATCTTGCGCGCCATCTGCTCGAATTTTTCGATTCCCGCACGCTGCTGCCTTTCCACTTCATCGATATCGATACTTTTCAGCTTTGAGCGAAACATCTGTTGGTATGCGGCTGCCTGGACATGCTGGCCACCGATGAATAAATCGCGCCAATGCGGCTCACCCTCCACCGAGATCAGCCCGAGCGTGTTTCCAGCCATGGCGATCCAATCTCCTGACGGATGGAATGCGGCGTTGCGATGCGATTTTGTGGGCATCGCGAAAAGCCTGTTGCCATCCATCGCGTTGGACACCATGATTTCCTGTCGGGATGCATGCACTACGCGTCTTCCGTCGGCGGATATCGCAACGCTGATCGCCAGGTCATGTTCGGGGATATCTACCACGTGCTTCGGCTGGCTCGATAACGAATCCCATATTTGCACACGATCACCCGCTGCTATCGCAATCCTCTGGGCCGTGGCGTCGCTGGAGATTCCGGTCACGTGGGCCGGCGTGGCTAGAGAGACAGGTTGACCCGATTTCCACGGTTGATGGTATGCCGAGAACTCGATGGTGTGTTTAACGTGATCCGGCCATGCCACGAGAAATCCGTCGCCGGAGCAGCATCCATATGCGATCTGTTCCTTCCGCTGATCGTGGAGCAAAAGGAAGCCGTCGTCCTGAAGCTTCTTTCTGGTTTCTTTGATCTGCGCTTTCTTTCTCCGCGCGTTGCTTTTTTCCAGATCAACGCGCGCGGCGGGGATTTCCTCGAATTGGCGCCAGCCTTTGACACGCCCGCGGTCCTGCTCCTTTAAATACTCATATGCTTGAACCGCATTGGCGATTTGCAGTAGCTTCGCAAATTCACTCAGCCGCTCAGACTCAAACGCCGGCTTCGCGTCACCCCGCGCGAGCAGCGCGCTCAAGCGGCTGACGCGGTCCTGAATCAAGGGACGGAAGACCTCCGGATTCCCGACCATCTTCTCCTCTGAATCTCGGTTTTGATCGCCAAAGTATCCGGGAACGGACCAGTACGAGTCGATTAGATGGCGGTCGTGGTAAAGCCAGTAAGCAAATATGTCGTCGTCGTGAACAAGCAGGTGAAGAACGTGGCCGTCCGTTAATCGAGCAACCTCCTGACCGACCTTTTCGTCTTGGCCGTTGTTTTCCGGATATAGGCCGACCCAGCCATCTATCACGGGGCCGATGAGCAAGCGAATCTTCATGGCATTCGCAACGTGCTCCGCGACGGCCTTGACCGCGTTGCGATCGCCTGAGCGGACTTGCACTGAACCATAGTGTCCGCCCATATTCCGCCGCTCCTGCTACCGAGTCGCGATGGCCGCCTATTTCACCGTGAAACCGCGCGCGTGTCACGTCTATTAGCCCCGCCGTGCAGGGTTCAAATCCCGCCACTTGGTCGCCATAAGTTCTGATTTTCCGTTGACTTCTTCGACGTTCGTTGAAACGCGGGGAATGATGCAAGCGATGTTGAGAACAAGGCTTGGGGCGGAAAACTACTCAAGGCGAAATTTCGTCCCGTCAAGTCGGGGTGACAAGATTTGAACTTGCGACCTCTTGGTCCCGAACCAAGCGCTCTACCAAGCTGAGCTACACCCCGGACGAGGGAAAACATAGCAGAAATAGTTGCCAGTTGCCATTCGACGGGACTCATGCAACTCGCAACTGTTCTCTATACGCTCGAATGCTGCGTCACGGTTTTATCGCGATTGCTCAGGCTGCGCAATCGGTTGACGGCGGCGATATAGGCGCGGGCGCTGGCTTCGAGGATGTCGGTGCTGAGGCCGCGGCCGCGGATTTTGCGGTTGCTGTGTTCCAACTCCACGTTGGCCTCGCCGAGGGCTTCCTTCCCCTTGGTGATCGAGCGGATGCGGTAGTCGGTCAGGTTCATTTTGATGCCGGTCAATCGCTGGATGGCGGAATAAATCGCGTCGACCGGACCGTCGCCGACGCTGGCGTCCTGGACGGTCTGGCCGCTGGTGTCGCGCAGGGTGACGGTGGCAGTGGGGATGGTGTTGCTGCCGGCCGTGACCTGGAGGCCGACCAGTTCCCACAATCCTTCGCGGATTTCCAATTGTTCGTCGACGAGGGCTTCGATGTCTTCATCGAAGACCTCTTTTTTCTTGTCGGCCAGGTTCTTGAATTTTTCGAATGCGGATTCGATCTGCGGCTCGGTGAGCGTATATCCCAGATGGGTGACGCGATCGCGAAACGCCGCCCGGCCGGAATGCTTGCCCAGCACCAGCGACGTCTTGGGGATGCCGATGCTGGCCGGGTCCATGATCTCGTACGTCTCGCGTTTTTTCAGGACGCCGTCCTGATGGATGCCCGCTTCGTGCGCGAAGGCGTTTTCACCGACGATGGCCTTGTTGCGCTGCACGACCAGGCCGGTGAGGGTGCTGACCATTCGGCTTGCGGTGTAGATTTTGGCGGTGTCGATGCGCGTATCGATCTTGAAATGATCTTTGCGGGTGCGCAGGGCCATGACGATTTCCTCCATGGCCGCGTTGCCGGCGCGCTCGCCGATGCCGTTGATCGTGCACTCCGCCTGGCGGGCGCCGTTCTCTATGGCGGCCAGGGAATTGGCGACGGCCAGGCCCAGATCGTTGTGGCAATGACAGGAGAGAACCACATTTTTCTCGCGCAGGATGGGCAATTTTTTCAGCAGGTGCGAGAAGATTTCGCCGTAGGTTCTGGGTGTGGCGTAGCCGACGGTATCGGGGAGATTGATGGTCGTCGCGCCGGCGTCGACGGCGGCGTGGACGATCTCCTCGAGAAATTCCAGCTCGGTCCGGCTCGCATCCTCGGGGGAAAACTCAATATCGTGCGTGTACTGGCTTGCCTGGCGGATCGACTCCACGCTGATCTGGATGATCTGCTCTTTTCCTTTTTTCAGCTTATGCTCGCGATGGATTTTGCTGGTGGCGCAGAAAATGTGGATGCGCTTGCGCTTGGCGGGGACCAGGGCTTCGCCGGCGCGGTCGATATCGCGCGGGGTGGAGCGCGCCAGGCCGCAGACCACGCTGCCGGTGATTTCCGATGCGATGGCGTGGACGGCTTCGAAGTCGCCGTTGGAACTGATGGGAAACCCGGCCTCGATGATGTCCACGCCCATCGATTCAAGGAGCCGGGCGATCTCCAGCTTTTCCGGCCGGGTGAGCGTTGCGCCCGGCGATTGCTCGCCATCGCGCAGCGTCGTGTCAAAGATTCGCACGGTGTCCATGTCCTGCATGGCAGACTCCTTCAAAAGAGAAACCGATTCTACAAAACAGACCAACAAAAAAGCCCCGCGATTGGGATCGCAGGGCCTTGAAATCTTAAAAGTTCAGAAATTTCCGAAGGCATCCTACGATCGCTGCTGCGCGCCGGCAGTCAGGCCCACAAGGGGCATGGTAAGCGGCGGAAGGGTCGAAAGCAGGAGGGCCTGTTGCATAATTAAGGACCGGTATTTAATCGGATGGCGCGGGGAATGTCAAGATTCAACCCCACACTATTGACGGTAGGGTAGTGTCCTATTTGAAATTTGTGGTCTAAAATAGGGGTTTGCCCAAATAACCTCTGCACGGAAATTTGTGGCTCGATCCCACTCAAATAAAAGACCGCCGCATATAGGACAATTGAGTTCGTGTTGATTGCTAGTGATGGCCTTTACTTCGATGATCTTTAATTTACTGCCGCAGTCGTCACAGATATAAGGATCATCCTTCATAGCGATATTCTACCCTCCGCGCATGAAAAAGCCGCCCATCCAAAGGGAGGCATTCCCCGCCCTATTTTTCCCGCCAGTTATGTGGTAAAATAAAAAAGGCTGAGACGGGTGCAAGCCGTCCCAGCCGGTCATCAGTCTACACGCCGAATGAACGGCAAGTAGAGCTGGCGATCATCGGGCCAGAGTTTCGCGAACCAGCCGGTTCGTCGATCCCTTCGATGTAGCATCGAAAGCAGGACAGTCCCGCCCGGACATGGAAAGGGATTCGCAATGGCAAACGTACTCCCCCAAGAGAAGCAGCAATCATTCACCTCCTCGTAGAAGGCAATTCAATCCGCTCTATCGAACGTCTGACGGGAGTTCACCGCGATACCATCATGCGGCTGGCCGTTCGCATCGGCGGCAAGTGCAAGACGTTCCTGAATGCGTGGCAGTGAAATCTGAAACTGCGGCATGTGCAAGTCGATGAGATTTGGACGTTCGTCGGCTGCAAACAGCACAACGTCAACAAGGCCGTTGTCCGCACCCCGGAAATGGGCGATCAATTCCTGTATGTCGCATTCGATCAGGATACGAAGCTGATTGCCACCTTTGCCATCGGCAAGCGCAACGCCGAAGTGACGCAAGCCTTCATGTACGATTTGGCGGATCGGATCGTGACCGATCATCCCCAGCTTTCGTCGGACGGCTGGCAAGCGTATCCGAATGCCGTCCGAAACGCTTTTGGCGATGAGGTTGCCTATGGGCAAATCATCAAGGAGTTTGGCGAGCCGGTTCAACCCGGCAGATATGGTCCGCCCGTGATGGTCGCTTCGGAGAGGCGGCAAATCACGGGCTTGACCGACATGGACCTCAAATCAATCTGCACGTCACACGTTGAACGAAACAACCTTACGATCCGCCACTTCATCAAGCGGTTCACCCGCCTTACGCTTTGCTTCTCTAAGAAGCTGGAAAACCTTGCCGCCGCCGTGGCGTTGCACGTCGGCTATTACAATTTCTGCCGCGTTCATGGCAGCTTGCGGATCACCCCGGCGATGGCTGCTGGTATCACGGATCATGTGTGGGAACTGGCGGATTTACTGGCCGCGATTTGAGGAATTTAACTAAAGAGATAGGGTGTTAGGACTGCCGACGCTTCGATTGTTCCATAAAGCAGCGATTTAATATCGCACGTATTGCATCCATTGGGGCCGCTCGCATGGGGAGTTAGAGCGATGATTAGCTGGCCATTTCCTACTGCGGGTCCTTTGAATCCTATGCTCGTCACCAAATACCACTGATTATCAAGCTGACCGCATTTCCCCTGATATTGATTCCTAAGATTTACGGATTCTGCCGAAGTCATAGACCCGAGAAATGTTCTTTGCGAATGTCCCATTTCACAGAAATCGTCCACTTCGCCAAGCGACTTTGGGGAAAAATCAAATTAGGACACTACCGGACGGTAGGTAGTGGTCCTAATTTCGAATTTATCGTTTTTTGATCCGGCGGATTTGAAAGGCAGACAAGACCACGAAAGCCCCAGGAACAAGTAAATTCGCGGTTGGATTTGCATAGTAGTGTTTGGACGCCTCCATTGTGGAGAAGTATAGGAACAAGGTGAGCCAAAAAACGAAGCTCGTTCGCCAGAAGATCAGCCAGTCCATTCTCATTGTGCAGATTCTACCGTCCGCGCACGAAAAAACTGTCTGTGGGCGGCAGGTTCTGGTTTCGCTCGCGGTTTTATTTGGGCCGCATGATGATGCGAATGTGATTTCCAAATCAGTTTGATCGGTTGGCGTTATTCTGCCGAACACGGTCTCTTACTCGAATTCTCTACCGTGTGGCCGCTCCGTGCGGGCTTGGTGGGCCCGGCGACGGTTGGGACAGCCGTTTGCCATGCGGCGAGTTGTCTACATCATCTACAATTTCGCCGCGGAGTTGGCGTCGGCGGGGGAATTGGCGGCGAGCGATTTGGCGCCATAGTGCCAGCCGATCGACAGGAGGATGATCGACAGGATCGCGCCGCCGATATATGAGACGTGATACGTTCTAATCTCGCGGGCGGGGAAGGGGCCGGGCAGGCTCGCGTGCGGGGCGGTGAAGCCGTCGGACCAGGACTTGCCCTGCGACCGCTCGATCGTGATCGGGGGGAGCTGCGAATCAGACGATTGATCGGAGGTCGCATTGTCCTGCAGCGGAACGATGCGCACTTCGACATCATGGCCCGGCTGGACCGTCCAGCCCTGGGGCGTTCGCATCATTCCGGTGACGATCGCGCTGAACGTCGGAAACTGATCTTCAATCCGCAGCGACATTTTCTGATTGTCGGTGGTGATTCGAATCGATCTGTCGAAGCTGGAAAAACTCACAGGCGAAGAGCCCATACGGTTTCGCAGCCAGAAGGCGCCGATGAACAGAAGAAAAAGAATCGCGACGGCGGCGACGGTGAACCAGATGAGAGTGCGGACGGGTTTCATGGAGCGGTATTATACCATTTGGGGTCACGCATGCGCTGCGGCGGCGGGCGTGGGGTGAGAGGCGGTTGGCGCGAAGGGGCCAGCGTATTTGCGGACGATCAGCAGCGAAGTCTGCGCCTGACGGGCGATTCGTTCGGGGCGGAAGCCGAAGAGCTGCGATTGCATGCCCCATTGTTCTTCGACGCCGATGACCAGCAGATCATAATCTCCCGCGGCGGCGATGACGGCATCCACCGGCGACTGTTCTTCCATCACCTGGAAATGCACGGGCAGCGTCTGCGTGGGATCGGAAAATGTCCGGTCCACGATGGATTTCGCGTGAAGGACGGCGTCGCTTTTGCTTCGGCGCGGCGGGACGATGTGCAGAACCGTGAGCGAGGCCTGGGCGTTGCGCGCGACCCGGCCGGCGAGTTCCATCGCCAGCAGATCGTGTTTGCCGCCGAGGTAGGGAACCAGCACGGTTTTGATTTCGGAATTGATCTGGCGATCGACGAAGACGGCGACATCGCTGTCGCTGGCGGTCATGACGCGGTGCACGGTTCCGCCGAGGATCGCCTGGCCGAAGACGGGCTGGTGGAATCCCATGAGGATCAAATCCGCGGCGCGAAGGCGGGCGATGCGGGCGATGTCGCTGGGGACATCGCGGGAGACGAAGGCGATGGGCTCGACGGGCAATTCCAATTTTTTCGCGGCGGCGAGCAGGGGTTCGAGGGCATCGGTGCGCTCGGTGGCGGCCTCGGAAACGCGCACGGAATACGGATCGCGATCGGCGAGACGCTGGAGATGCAGGGCGATAATTCGCCGGCCGGCTTCGGTGACGGGCGAGAGCATCGCGGCCATGGCGGCGAGCGGCGCGCCGCTGGCGGGCAGGGATATGGGAATCAGGACGGTGAACGGACCATGCTCTTTCTCGCGGGCGGCCTGTTCGGCTTCGGTGGTGACCTTGGGATGGACCCAGTGGAGAATCGGCGTGGTCAGCGCGGTGGTGACGATGGCCATGATGACCATCATGGCAAAGACCACATCGCTGATCACGCCAAGATCGCGGCCGATATTGAGGATCACCAATTCCATCAGCCCGCGCGTATTCATGAGGATGCCGATGGCGGAGGCCTCGCGCCAGGAAAGTCCGCAGGCCCGCGCCGCCACGGAGGCACCACCGAATTTACCGGCGGTGGCCGCGAAGATAATCAATCCGGTGTAAAGCCAGAGCGACGTATGGTCCAGGAGTCCGATCTGGGTGCGCAAGCCCGTGTAGGCAAAAAATACCGGCAGCAGGAATACGACCGTGAAATCTTCCAGTTTCTCCGTCAGGGTGCGGATGAACATCGTGTGCTTGGGCATGATCGCGCCCATGACAAAAGCGCCGAAGAGAGCGTGAATGCCGATCCACTCCGTTGCGATGGAAGACGCCAGCACCAGCACAAAAATCAGCGCCAGCAGATTCTGGCTCAGGGCATTGCGGCGCTGGAAGACCAGCTCCAACCGGCCCAGAAACGGCCGCACGACAAAAAACATGACGCCGATGTAAACGACCGATTTGCCGGCGGTCACCAGGCCCGGTCCGATCCCGGCCGCGCGGGCGACGGCGATCACCAGCGCGAGCATGCACCATGCGGTGACGTCGTCGACGGCGGCGCAGGTAATCGCCACCGCGCCGACCTGAGTTTTGTGCATGTTTCGTTCGGTGAGGATTCTGGCCAGAACGGGAAAGGCCGTCACGCTCATCGCCGCCCCGAGGAACAGCGCAACGGATGTAAACCGCATCGCCGGCGCGGCATTGAATAGATTCGGATAGAGAACCACCGCCACCAGCGCTCCGGCCAGGAAAGGCGCCATAATTCCGGCCTGGCTGATGATGATTGCGGCGCGGCCGCGGTTGCGCAGCAATTTGGGATCAAGCTCCAGGCCGATCAGAAACAGAAAGAAAATGACACCGATCTGGCTGAGGGCGTTCAGGTATTGCACGCTGTCGGGTGGAAAAATCGCGTGGAATGCCCCCGGCATGAGCAGTCCAAAGAGGCTGGGGCCGAGCATGATGCCGGCGATCATTTCTCCCATCACCTGCGGCTGGCGGAATCGGACGAAGAGAAACCCCATGAGCCGGCTGAGGCAGAGGATCAGGCAAACCTGAACGACCAGCAGGAGAATGAAATCAGTGGAGTGCATTAGGCGGTGGGGATGGCGACGGCCCTGCGGCGGAGGGCGCTGCGGGGGATTGTACCGCGGAACTGTTTTCTTGTCCCATTCGTTGCCGTTGATATGTTCCCGAGGGAGGGGGTTGCACGGAATTGGGTGGTTTGAAGGTGAATTTCATGCTGTCCCCAAAGGGGGAACCGGAACCGTTGACGGTCCAGCCATCACCCTGGAAGCTGAAGGCATCGGCCTGGGGATCGATGTGGCCGGCGAGGACAACGTCAAATTGCGGTCCGCGGTCGACGGCAAACCGCACATATCGGCCGGACTGGGAGATGTTGAACTGGGCGGGTGCTGGCGCGTTGCCGGCGCTGACCAGCCGCCAGTTGCCGGACAGATCGCGCGGCGCCGTCAGCAGTGCCGAACCCAGTTCAAGGATCATCCAGATACCGATGACAAAAACGGCAAATACACAGAGATAAACCGAAGTTGCACGATTCAGGGCAAAGGCCAAAAGAGTCTCCGTAGGACGATACCCTACCAACCCGCGGGAAATATGAGAATGCCCAAGCAGTGAAGCCGGTAAAGTTTCGCTGGTCCGTATTTTGCGGCCTCTAAGCGGCAGGTGGACGTTATAATCAACGGAAAGGAGTCCGATCCCACCATGGCCAATTATCGACTGATCGAAAAGCAGGTGATCTATCGAGGCAAGAAAGTGAACCTGGAAGTCGATCGGCTGGAGAATGTGGACAGCGGGCGAGAACTCAAGCGTGAAATCGTCATACATCCGGGCGCGGTGGTCATTCTTCCGGTCATGACCGATGGGCGCGTGCTGATGATTCGGAATCACCGCTATTCGATCCACCAGGTTTTGATCGAGTTGCCCGCGGGGACGTTGGAAAAAGGCGAAGACCCGATGAACTGCGCCGGGCGCGAGCTGCTGGAAGAGACGGGATACCTGGCGGGCAAACTGCAGCGGATCGGCGCTTTTTATTCATCCCCGGGAATTATGACCGAGAAGTTGTACGCATTTGCCGCCTATCATCTGGAAAAAAAAGTGACGGCCTTGGAGGAAGACGAGGAGATCGACATAATGCCGGTGCTGCTCGACGATGCGCTCAAGATGATCGACACCGCCGAGATCATGGACGCAAAGACCATCGCGACGCTGCTGATGTACGAGCGTTCGCACCGCGCCCGGGAGCATGCGTGAAAAGCCGATGACCCATCGAGGTCATTGCCGCTCTTTCATCACCCATGCTCCAACGTGAGGACCCACGTATGGCCTGGGAAGACAGACCACACTACCGAGACCGAAGCGGCGCTTCGACCAATCCGCTTCGGTGGCTGCTCGGCGGATCAGTCCCGCTGGGATCCCTGTTCGGCGTGCGCATCCGGGCGCATTCCGCGCTGATCGTTTTTATCGTTGCCATGCTGTGTCTGGATTCATCGCATCCGGTGGCGGTGCGCGCGTTCAGCATGGGATTGTGGGTATTTTTCGTCATCCTTCACGAGTTGGCGCATTGCGCGGTGGCGCGGCGTTTTGGTGGGCAGGGAGATGAGGCGCTGCTCTGGCCCCTGGGGGGTTTGACCGCCGCCGAGCCGCCGCAGCGGCCGGGCGCAACCTGCATGACCGCGCTGGCGGGACCGCTATTGAATTTAGCGCTCTGCGCGGCCAGCGCCTCGGCGGTGCTGGCGATGTCGCCGGCGGCGGCGCATTCGGCGGCGCATATTTTCCCGGCCAATCCGTTCAATGGGCCGGAGGGGCCGGTCAGGTGGTCCAATCCCGCGTTTTATTTCTCGTGGGTTTTTCTGATCAATTACCGCCTGTTTCTGCTGAACCTGCTGCCGATCTATCCGCTCGATGGGGCGCGCGTGATGCAGACCGCGCTTTGGCCGATGGTGGGACATTTCCGCTCGATGATGATGGAGGCCACGGTCGGCGTGGTGACGGCGATCGCGATGGGCCTGGTCACGCTGGCGATGCAGAAATATCTCCTGACGCTCTGCATGGTCTTTTGCTGTTTCGAGGCGTATCAGTACCGCGTGCTGCTGCACGAGAGCATGCCGGAGGATTGGAAGGATTCGTTCGATTTCAGCAGCAGTTTATTTGCCGAAGAGCGCCCGCGTCGCAAGCGGCTGAGCCGGCGCGTGATCCGCCGGGCGCGGAAAATTTCCCAGCAGGAAAAGGCGGCCCGCGACCGGATCGACCAGATCTTGGCGAAGGTGTCGGCGGGGGGCCTGAGTTCCCTCACCTGGGGCGAGCGTCGCGTCCTGAAGAAGACCACCCAGCAGCAACAACGCCGCGAGAACGAGATGTCGAAGTTCCGGTGAATCGTGGAATCATCCCGAGTGGTGTTAGGGTTGTGGGACATGATCGAACCGCGATTCTGAAAATCAGTTGGATCGGTTGACGTTACTCGGCCGAACAAGGTCATTGGCTCGCATGATGGCTTAAGTAGCCGATTCGCGCGGGCATGGTGGGCCCGGCGATGGTCGCAACAGCTTTCTGCAGTGGTCAAGAAAGTTCCCACCTTCGGCGGCCGATGCTAAGGGGTTTCGCGCCCAAGCGCAATCTCAACTATCCAGAGCGGCGTCCGCTTGCCCCACCTCGCCGGAATGGGAATCCCTCGCGTCTTTTCTACTAAGGGTAGGTCGGACAAGTCGGGTCGCCTTGCGACGGTTGAGGTCGAACTCGAGTTCGAAACTCTTTAGCACCTGACGCCGCAGGCGTTGACGCATTGCCTCGCTGCAAACGGATGCCACGACCGTCGCCCGGCCCACCAGTGCGCTCGAAGCGGCCACTGGGCCAAACATCCGAGCCAGAGCCCGCGTTCGGCATCGCACCCGCAACGATAAAAATGATCCTAAATTTCACCCGTCACGTTCCAAAGCTCTTCCCGAAACTGAGGATGAATCAGGTTGAGGTCATCTCGACAATTGCCTCCATTGTTCGCGTATAATATTCATATTGCTCGATCGTTATTCAGATGACTCGCCAGGACATTATCTATCTCGACAACAACGCCACCACGCGGACCGATCCCGTGGTGCTCGATGCGATGCTTCCGTATTTCAGCGAGCTTTACGGTAATGCGTCGAGCTTGCATCGGTTTGGGCAGCTTTCGCGGGCGGCGGTCGATCAGGCACGGGCGTCGGTGGCGGAGCTGATTTCCTGCCGCGACAGCGAACTGATTTTCACCGGGTCGGGCACCGAATCGGTCAACACCGCGGTGCGCGGGATTCTCGCCTCGCGATCGTCGCGGCGGCGAATCGTCAGCACCGTCGTTGAGCATTCGGCCACCCGCGAGCTTTGCCAGCAACTGGCGCGCGAGGGATTTGAGGTCCGCGCGGTGGAAGTGGATTCGCTGGGCCGGTTGAATCTGGAGGCTCTCGCGGCTGCGGTGGGAGACGACGACCAGACCGCGCTGGTCACACTGATGTGGGCGAACAACGAAACGGGCGTGATCTTTCCGGTGGCGATGGTGGGGGATATCTGCAAGGCGGCTGGTGTGCCGCTGCACGTGGATGCGACGCAGGCGGTGGGAAAGATCGAGGTTCATCCCGGCAAATCCGGCGTGGATGCGATGAGTTTTGCATCGCACAAATTTCACGGCCCAAAAGGCGTGGCGGCGCTGTTCGTGCGGCGGGGGATTCGCATGCGGCCGCTTCTGATCGGCGGCCCGCAGGAGCGGGGCAAGCGCGGCGGCACGGAAAATGTGCCCGGTATCGTGGGGATGGGAAAAGCGGCGGAGCTGGCGGCGAAATATCTGGCGGAAATGCCGCGCGTGGCGAAGCTTCGCGATCGTTTGGAAGCGGAGATTATACGGAACATCGCCGATACTTCGGTCAACGGCGACATCGATCATCGCCTGCCGAACACGACGAATATTTCCTTTTCCCGTCTGGAAGCCGAGGCGATCCTGCTGCTGCTGAGCGAACGTGATATCTGCGCCAGTGCCGGCGCGGCGTGCAGCAGCGGCAGCCTTGAGCCGTCGCACGTTTTGCAGGCGATGAAGATCGATCCGCGACGGGCGCACGGCGCGATTCGATTCAGCCTGTCGCGGATGACGACCGAGCAGGAAATCGAGCGGGCGCTGGAGGTTATTCCCGAAGTAATCGCGAGATTGCGCGCTGTGATGCCGGTGGGATAGACAATCATCTTTACAATTACCCCTTCCTCTCCGAAACTGAACTCAACTCATGCTCCAACTTTCCGAGTTCTTCGGCGCCGGGCGGGTTATTTTGCTCGTGGGCGCGATTTTGCTCTATGTATGCTCGCGCGTGGGGGCGGGGGAGCTGGAGGGATTTGAGCATCGCTCGGCGGGGCGGCGGGCGCTGGCGAACTGGTTTCCGATCGCAGGCGCGGCGGTGGTGGCGATTGCCATCCATCGCGCGGATTGGGCGCTGTCGATTATTTTCGCCACGAGCATTGGGTGCCTTTCGCTGCTAGTCGGGGCGATTTCGTTGGTGAGCCCGGATTACGACACCGCGCCGGCCGAGCGGCGGCTCTGGCCGTTTCTTTTGCCGGCGACGCTGCTGGCGCTGCTGGTGGGATTCACCGGAAATCTTTCCTGGCGGAACGCGGGGGTGCTGCTTATCGAAGGGGCGGCGCTGCTCTACGCCTGGGTGGAATGGAGTGCCTCGCGCGAGGCGGCGATTCGTGTGCGGCACGTCAATTTCAAGGATTTTCGGTGGGTCAACACCGCGATCTGCATCGCGATGGGATTGGTCGGGGCGATCGCGCTGGTCGTCGGGACGCAGCGCATCAGCGAGGAGTCGGCACAAATTCCCGGGGCGACGTTGGTGGTCACGGTTTTAGCGCCGCTGCTTATCTTGCCGATGCTGACAGCCGGCGCCGACCTTGCAAAAAAAAACCGCACGGCCGAGGCGCTGACCAGCGCCATCGCGGTGGTGCTGCTGAATCTTTGCCTGCTGTTGCCCATCACGGCGCTGCTGTGGTATCCCGCCCAGACGGTTGCGGGAAGCGTGCTGACGAAGATCGCGTTTCATCCGGGCGCGATTCGGGATGCGACGCCGATGCCGTTTGGATGGGTGACGTGGCGGGTGGACAATGTGCTGCTGGTGGTGCTGGCGATTGCGCTGTTTCCGGCGGCGCTGGGGCGTTGGCGGCTGGGCCGGGCGGAGGGGCTGGCGCTGATCGCGCTCTATGGGGCGTATGTCCTGATGGAGACCGCGGGAAGTTTGCGCTGGTTGTGAGCCCGTCATCTTTCCGCATCGCGGAAATTGGCATAGGATGCCGCGTATGAACGTTGACGTTTCGAAAATCAACATCGAAAAAATCAAACCGGAGGCGGAGACGGTGGACGTCATGGGGGGTGCGGCGCGCTGGGAGATCAAGGTGCACGATCACGGTCTGGTGGCGCTGTGCGATGTGATGCCGCGGCTGGTCCCGGTGGGCAAGACTGCGGATTTCGCGATCGTTCAGGCGGCGCGCGTGTCTTACGGGCAGGGGACGAAGCAAATCAACGAAGATCGGGGGCTCATTCGATATCTCGCCCGGCATCGGCACACGACGCCGTTTGAAATGGTGGAATTCAAATTTCATCACGTAATGCCGATCTTCATCGCGCGGCAATGGATTCGGCACCGAACGGCGAACGTGAACGAATATTCGGCACGATATTCGGTGGTAAAGGATCGATTTTACAAACCGACGCAGCAAAACGTGCGGAAGCAAAGCGCCGGCAACCGGCAGGGGGGCGAGGAGATCGCCGACGAGATGACGGCGAAGGAATTCTGCGATTACCTGGATCGGGCCGGTAAAATTTATCCCGAGTACGAGAAATTCCTGGAAAAAGGCGTTTCGCGCGAGCTGGCGCGGATCGCGCTGCCGGTCAATGCGTATACTGAGTGGTACTGGAAATGCGACCTGCACAACATCATGCATTTTCTGTCGCTGCGGATGGACGCGCACGCGCAGCAGGAGATTCGCGATTATGCGACGGCGATGTTCGCGCTGATTCAGCCGATCGTGCCGATCGCGGCTGAGGCGTTCGTGGACTATCAACTGGATGATATGCACCTGACGCGGCTGGAGATCGAGGCGATCAAGACCGGGCAGGAGTTGCAATCGGAAAACAAGCGCGAAAACGCCGAATGGCTGGCGAAGAAAGAGAAACTGGGGTTGTAATGCCAAGACAATTGACGAGTGATCCGGACGAACTGCGGGATGGCTGGCGGATTTTCCGCATCATGGCGGAGTTCGTCGAGGGATTCGAGACGATGTCGAAAGTCGGGAAGGCCGTTTCCATTTTCGGAAGCGCGCGGACCAAGCCGGACGATCGCTTTTACAAGGCGGCGATTGAAACCGGTCGGCTTCTGACGAAAGCGAAATTCGGGGTGATCACGGGCGGTGGGCCGGGGATCATGGAAGCGGCCAACAAGGGGGCATACGAAGCGGGTGGGAGAAGCGTCGGCCTGAACATTTCGCTGCCGCACGAACAGGAAAGCAATCGGTATCTGAACGTCGAACTGGATTTCCATTATTTCTATGCGCGCAAAGTCATGTTTGTAAAGTACGCGTCGGCGTTCATCTGCTTTCCCGGCGGGTTTGGAACGCTGGATGAATGTTTCGAAACATTGACGCTGATTCAGACGCTGAAGATCGAGCCATTTCCGGTGATTTTATTCGGGACGGATTACTGGACCGGCCTCGTGGAATGGATGCGAAAGCGGCTGTCCCCGGAATTTATCGACCTGGAGGACCTCAATATTTTTCGGATCGTGGACCGGCCGCAGGACGCGGTTGCCATCGTGAAAGAGGGGCAGCGCCATCGGTGGTGGAAGCCGCGCTCGCAAGCGCTGAAGCGAATCAGCGGCAACGGGGCGAACAAAGACGATCCCCTGTCCGGCGGCGATCCGAAATCGTCGGGGGAAGGGACGAGATATGGGATTCGGCCGAAGCGGGCGACGAGCAAACACGCGGCGGTGGCGAAGAAGCCGACGTCGTAGCTCAAATCTCCGGATCGCAGCTTCCGAAGCGTCCAACCGGCGCTATTTTCTCAGCCGTCGAGCCATCACCCCGAATAGCGCGGTTATCACCAACGCAGTGCATGTTGGCTCAGGGATACTCGTGAGGCTAATCCCGTTAGCGGCTGCGAAAGAATCCAGCGCCTCCAAATCTGCTGATGCGACGGAAGATTGGCTGGCGAAATCATTGAAATTATCGGCTAGCAGAACGAAGTCGTTACCGTTGACGCTGTTGCTGTAATTGAAATCGCCTTTGTCCCAGCCGTTGGTGACAGAGTCGTTGAAATTCGCCGCCATCAGGGTGAAGTCGGTGCCGTTGACCTTGCCATCCAGATTGGCATCGCCGAGCAGTGTGTACATAATTTCGATAGTCCCAGATGGCAGGTCGGCGGGATTGCCGGGATCGGCTGAATCGGCATAGCCGATGCCGTAACTGGCGGAATTGGATTGGGCGATCGTGGACATAATGCCGGCACCGTTCCAGTTTCCACCGGCATACCCGCTGGCGATCCAGGCGGCGATTGATGAGATGGGATCGGGTCCGCTGCCGTAATTGATAAAAATGTGATTGTTATTCAGATCAACGATCCCGCCCGGAGAAATTGACAGGCTGTTCAGGGTGGTCACCGCGGTGGCATTTGGCTCGAATATAAGTTTGCCGCTGCTCGGGACCGTAATGGAAGGCGTATTGATGATGGAACCAATGATAACAAGGGTGCCGGCGGTCCAAACGAGATTGTTCGATCCATTGGTTGTATCCAGCGTCGTGGCTTCGATGAAGCCGCCGGCTAAATTGACACTGCTACCAGCAGAATTCCAGATTTTGAGCGTGCCGTCAGTGTCGATCTCCGTACCTGCATGGACATTGACCACCCCTATTCCATACTCACCGGATTGGTTGCCCCCTACATAAATAGAACCAACTGAAAACAATCCAGTTCCACCTGTATCGGTCTGACCGGCAGTGCCCAGATTGATCGTTCCGTCGCCAGAGATTGAGATTCCGCCAGCCCCGGAAGTCGCTTCGCCCCCGTTGCTTAGAGAAAGTGTATCGGTCTCGCTCTCATTAACACCCACGGTCAAATCTGAGCTCGCATAAAGCATGGAGCCCACCCCGGTGGTGCCCACCCCTATAATGTTGACGCTGGCGGCGCCATTCCCAATCTGAACTGTGCCGCCTGAAACCGCGGCGCCACCCGTTACATTGAGTGTGGCGCCATCCGTGACCCCTACGCTGCCACAGCCCACTTCAGACCCTGTACCGTTGACGATGATAACACCCCCTTCGTTGATGATAGCGGCGGCTGTAGCCAAACCACCGCCGCCCACGCTCATTGTACCGCCGACGTAAAGAGTCTGTCCTGAACCAGCAACGTACAAATCCTGACCACTACCGAGCGCCAGGTTCGAACCCAGCGGTCCACCGCTTCCGATCGTCAGGCTGCTGTTGCTAAGAAATAACGCACCCTTGGTCCAGCTAAACGTGCCACCACTAGCTACGCTTAGAGAACCGGTAGAAAGCACGCCACCGCTGAGATCGTACGTGACGGCGTTGCCGCCCGTACTTGCCAGTAATAGAGTACCCGTATCGGTCAATCGGCCGCTGGACTGATTGATCGTCGACGCACTGAGGCCACCACCACTGACGGTCATCGAACCAGTAATGGTGAGACTCTGGCCTGAGCCTGTTATATCCAAGTTTTGACTGCTGCCGACCGACAAGCTCGATCCGAGCTCACCGCCGCTGCCGACAGTGAGGCTGGAATTGGTGAGATTCAGTGTGCCGGCAGTCCAGTTCAGATCACCGGGGACGGCCAACGAGATGGAACCGACGTTGATGACACCACCACTCAGGTTTATCACGCCGCTGGTCAGGATAATCGTGCCGGCGCTGAGCGTACCGCTGCTAGAAACATTAACCGTCGCGGTGGAATTCTCGATATTGAGTGTGCTGGTGATCTTGACGCTTCCTCCCGAAATATTGAAAACCCCCGCGGCACCATTTTGTCCTATATCAGTCAGGTTCGTGATGACCAGTTGGCCTCCCGACATGTTGTAGGTTCCCGATGCGCCGCTCTGTGCGCCGATTTGCAGATCGGGAGCGGTTACATATCCACTCGATTGCGTTACCGTTCCGTTACCCGAGTTTCCCACATAAAAATTCGGATCGGTTCCTAAACCAGTGGAAATATAAGTCTGCCCGCCGGAAAAGGTTAAACTGGCGGTGTTATTAGCATCCTGGCCGACAGAAACGGGCCCTGCAAAATTCGCCACACCACCCGAATTAGTAAAGTTTCCACCCTGATCGAGTAGCAGCCCATATCCTTCGCCTGCGCCTCCTGTCTGAAGAGTTTCGAAAGCGCCATTGTCAATATTAAAAGCTTCTCCGTCGCCCGAACTGCTGGAGAGAACCATTGAACTATTCTGGCCAAGACTGAAGGTGATTGTCGCGCCGTTATTGACCGACAAATTATCTCCTGCCGCCGGGGTGGCATAATCATCATAGTTCTCGTCAAACCAATTGTCCGAAAGGTAGCTGTTGGTGCTGGAGACGTTTGTACCATTCCAACTGAGCGAATCGGCAGCAGCGTGGGAAGTCCCAATGAATGCCGGCATCGCCGCGGTCGTAGCGGCGAGTAATGCTCGGCCATATTTTCTTCGATCCTCGTTTTGGACTCTTTTTTGCCTTCTCATTTTTATTAAATTTTCTGACTGCAACTCCCTGGCATGACGAGGATTATTTTGATGTGGATTCGAAATCCTTATGAATGGCTGCCCGATGAAATAATATGGGAATTTCCGAATTGATTATGACACGAACAATGACGGTAAATCAATCAAATTCTGGGTAATAAATCATTCGTTAGAACCTATAATAAGTGCGTTCCGTCTTGAAAGTATCTTTATCGCTAGTTCCCTACGGCAATTCATAATAAATCCCTTTTTCAGTTCTACGCCACCAAGCGCCGGTGGCGCGCTTCTGCGCAAAATCGGTCATCTGGTAATCGTACAGCACCGCGCGGATATATTGCGGCGGATGATCGGGAAACGGATTGCTTTGCAACAATCGCAGAACGGTCGGCGAGCCTTCGCGCAGGCGCTGGAGGAAGAGGACGAACCAGACGTTGTCGCGCGGATCGGGGCTGAAAAATGGGACCCACATCTGCCAGTCGAGCCGCGGCATCATCGGCGTGGTGAACTCGGGGCGGCGGCGGAGGGTGCCGGGCTTCCATTTGAATTCGTAGGGCTTCCAGGTCACGCCGTCGTCGCTCCCCTGGATGACCAGCTCCGGGCGGTCGGTGGTCATAATGGCGAACAGGCCGTAGCCGCCGGTAATTCGAAATGGCAAAACGAATCCGGCCAGATTGGAGATCGGAGCGGGCAGCGGGACGTTGACGTTGAACGCGTCGATGCAGATCGGAAGGGAGATTGATAGAAGCAGCAGGGAAATGGGCGTCGTGATCCAGGCGCGCCACGCGGGGGGCGGAGCGATTGGAGCGGATGGAATTCGCAGGCGAAGAAGCTTTTGCCAGAAGGCGTCGTCGGGCAAAACGCAGCAGAGCACCATGGTCAGGAGGTTGAAGAATCCGTAATTTCCTGTGGCGGCGATGAGAAACTGGAAGAGCATCATGGCCCAGAATGCGATCAACCGAATTCGCCGTGGGCCCAGCATCAGGAAGGGGATGATCAGTTCTTCGACGAAGACGACGCCGCAGGAAAAGGTCTGGAACCAGGGCGGAAGCTGATGGAAATACCAGCTTGTCCAGGCGGGCAGCGGCTGGGTCATGTAGTGATACCTGAGCGCTTTCCAGGCGTGCCAGGAAACGTCGCCGCTGGCGAGCTTGACGACGCCCGACATGAACGTGAGGCGGAAAAGGAGCCAGCGAAACATCCAGAGGATCAGGCGAGAAGGCTCGGCCTGACGATGCAAACGCCATGACCAGAAGTTGAGCGGTGCGACAAAGATCGCGAGGAATCCGGCTTCAAGCAGCAGCGAATCCCACTGAAATTCCAGAAAATCCTGACCGGCGATGGCCAGGGAAAGATAGAGCGCGAAGAGAACGGTCAGCGCAGGCAACTGCGCGATTCCGCAGATGAGAAAAATCGCCGCGATCACGCCGGCGGCACACTGAATGTACAAAAACGGGTCGCTGGGATTCAGCCAGCAGAGCGTGGGAAATTGCCAGTAGCGCTCGTGCCCGAGGGCGGATTGGACGGCTTGCAGAAATTCCCGAATGGGGAGGATTCCCTGGCGGCCTATCAACCCGTCGATCTGCAACCAGAGGGAAATGAATGCGAAGAGATAAATCACGCCGAGCAACCGAAGAAAAAGTTGGCGCGTGAGAAGATAGCTCGATTGCCGCTGCGCGGGACCGATCAGGAGGAGATCGACGCGGTCGGCGATTTCGCGGTGCGCCGCGACGAGATGGTAAGCCGCTTCGGTGACGGCGGCGAAGCCGGGGAGAAAGTCGTAGAATCGCGCAAGCCATGGATATCGACCGCCGAGGCGCAGGGCGAGAAAAACAGCCTGGGCGCCGCGGGAGATTTGACCGTTTGGCTCGATCAGGTGGACGGCTTTGCCGAAAGCGGTGGGGTTGATTTGCGGAAATCTGGGCGCCGCCTGCTGATAAGGCTCGTAATCCACTTCGTCGCCGGTGATGGATTTGGCGCGTTCGACCCATCGCCGACAAAAGGCACACTGGCCGTCGAAAATGATCAGCGCGCGATCAGCGGTCGGAGTGGTCACTCGAATCCCAGCACCGGGTGGGGAACATACAGTTCTTCGAGGCTGGAGATTTCATCGGCGGACAATTTCACCGACAGCGCGGCGATGGCGTCTTCCAGATGCTGGATTTTGGTGGCGCCGAGGATCGGTGAAGTGATGAATGGTTTTTGCAGCATCCAGGCGAGGGCAATTTGCGCCTGGGGAATGTTGCGCTTGCGCGATAGATCGGCGACGCGATCGACCACGGAATGATCGGAATTTTCGGTAGCGGCGTAGAGTGTTTTGCCGAATTCATCGGTGTGGGCGCGCTCGGTGCTCCCCTTTTTCTCCCACGGGCGGGTGAGCCGCCCGCGCGCCAGAGGGCTCCAGGGGATGACGCCGACGCCTTCGGTTTCGCAGAGTTTCATCATCTCGCGCTCTTCTTCGCGGTAGATGAGGTTGTAATGATTCTGCATGGAGACGAATCGGGTCCATCCGTGTTTGTCAGCGAGATATAGCGCTTTGCAGAATTGCCAGGCGTACATGCTGCTGGCGCCGATGTAACGCGCCTTGCCCGCCTTGACGACATCGTGGAGCGCTTCGAGCGTTTCCTCAATGGGGGTGTTGTAATCCCAGCGATGGGTTTGATAGAGATCGACATAATCCATGCCAAGCCGGCGGAGGCTGTGATCGATTTCGGTGAAGATGGCCTTGCGAGACAAGCCGCGGCCATTGGGGTCGGAGCGCATCTGCCCGTGCACCTTGGTGGCCAGGACGATTTCATCGCGCCGGGTCATGTCGCGCAGGAGCTTTCCGACGATTTCCTCGCTGGTGCCGTCGGAATAGACGTTGGCGGTATCGAAGAAATTGATGCCCGCGTCGAGGGATTTTTTGATGAAAGGACGGGTCTGGTCTTCACCGAGCGTCCAGAGATGGTTGCCGCGCTCGGGGATGCCGTAGCTCATGCAACCCAGACAGATTCGGGAGACTTTCAGACCGGTTTTTCCGAGATTTTTGTATTCCATCAATCAGACTCCAGGATGACGGTATCGTAACTCACGCCGGATTTGCCTGCATCGGTCATATTGAAATCCATCGTATTTTCGCCGACCGTTAAAATAGAAGCGGGGAAAGTGGTTTGTTGCAATTGATATCCATCGTTTGCATCGGGCGCGATCGTAAGCACATTGTTGCGATTGACGGTGACGGTCACGTGCGCGCCGGGTGAGGCCGCAGCGATGGGGATCGAAAGATAAACCTGCCCGGCGGGAACGGCCGTGAGGTTAAACTTCACGGTCCAGTGTCCGACTTTGGATTGCGCGAAATACCAGTCGCGCGCATCGTTGCTCTGCCCGATCGTGAATGTCAGATCCGCCGGGACCATTTGCAGCCATTTCGCATTACGCGGCTGGTTGCCGAATTTGAATTCATCGGCGGCGCGATTTGATTTTCCAATCTGGAAAATCAGATTCGCGTGAGTGGGCACGTCCCAGTCGATCTGCCCAAGATTCTGCGCATCCCCCTGGATTTCGATATCGTCTTTGACCAGCTCCCGGGTGATGATCCCCTGCCCCGGCCAGGCGTAGAGCGAATAATGACCGGGCCGGACATCCGGCAGCCAGAAATCGCCGGCGTCATCGGCACGGGTGTAAGAGATATAGCCGCCGCTCTGGTGAGAGATATTGCCATCCGGCTGGGCAAGGATCACCCAGGCGCCGGCGGCGGTGCGGCCGGTGGTGATATTGGGCTGCTGGCCCGGGATGATTAATTGCCCGGCCACGTTCGTGCGCTGCAGCGGATACTGCGGATCGTGCAGCCAGGGATAGGGGCCGTTGCTTGATTCCTGGACTTCGCGCTGGCGGGCATCATCGATGATCGACTGCGGGGTATCGCCGGTGTTGAAATAGAGGAGCCAGGGTCCGAAAAGTTTTCGGCCCGCCGGTGGCGTGATCGCCCCCCCGACACTGATGGGATTGAAGATCGCGCCCGGCGAGAGGATCACAAATCGCTGGAGCGGTCCGCCCGGATAATATTCGATGCTGATCGGCATGAAGAAAGCGCCGCAGCCGCTGCCGAAATGGCCCCACGTTTTCGTGGTCGAGATGCTAGCGGAATAGTCATCATTCTGCGGGCCGCCCGTGTAGGAATGGGAAAGAACTTCGCGATCGAATTGATAAACCACGCGCATGTCGCCGGCAGCGCCGGGGCGCGATTTGACGATGACATATCCATAGATGCCGTCCAGACCGGCGACCATGACAAGATGATGCTCGAGGTAATAGGACGCATGCGTGCCGCGATCGACGAGCGCGAGATGGACGAATTTGGGCGTGACGGTGATGAGATTGACGCTCTCGGCCATCAGCCGCGCGCGGCCGCCGTTGTATACGAGGGAGATCGCCGACAGACCGTCGGGCGGAGCAAGCTCCTGCCCGGCATCCTGGATGGAAACCGGCCCGAATTCGCCCGTGGGATCTTCAGCGAATGTGATCGAAAGATTTCCGTTGCCCAGGACGAGTGATTTGATGTCGGCTGGATTGAACGTTCCGGGTTTCGCGGGGCGCCCGTCAATCGTGCAGGTGAGATCGCCGGCACGAACCGCGCGGCAGCAGAACAGGAGAAGAATGCAAACGATTCGCGGGGAGAATGAAGTGATCGGCCAATTTCGCAAGCGCCCGTCTCCGAATAAGGATCGCGCGATATTTTAGGAATGGTCTACGCCTGTGCCAACAAAACGGCCCCGGTTTTCGCCGGGGCCGTGTCGATCACAAGTGGATTCGCAAAAACTCTTCGCCGCAGAGGCCTCTTCAATTCTTGCTGCTGGATCATCAGGTGGACGAACCGGTGGTTACCGGAGGCGCCGGGACAAAGACTGGGCGGCCCATCTTTTTGCTGCGACCCAGGAAGTAGATTAAGCCGTAAAGGCCCCAAGCCGCGGAAACACCCAATGCCCAAAATGGTTCGGCCTTGCTCATACCGGCGACGGAGAAGGGGCCAATCAGGTAAAAGCACATGCAGGCCAAGTTCGCGACCAAACCAAAGCCTGGAATAAAAATATGCTTGATCGGGTTGTACAGATGGTGCTCATGAAAGGCCACCATGGCGACGATGCAACTCATCATGTACAGCATGAAGGTTCCGAAGTTGCTGATCAGCGTGATGATGAGCAGGCTGTCGGGGAATTTTTGAGCCGTGGCATAGCTGAAGACGCCCTTATACCAGATGCTCGCTTTCTGGGCGTCCGAGAGATTCGTGTCCAGCGCGGAGGAGGCTGCCGGTCCACAAAGATAGAAGACAATGCCGAATATACCGATGATAAGTGAAAGGGTCGCAAGCACCCAAATGCATCGGTGAGGCGTGTTGTTTTTGCCGTGAAGAATCCCAAAGTGATTGGGGACTTCTTCGTCGCGGCCCATGGCGTAGGTCACGCGAGCGCCGGTGTTGATGCACGAAAGGGTCGTTCCAACCATGGCCAGGAAGACGGATATGGCTTGGATGACCATGAACCACCAACCGGCCTTGGCCGATCCAAAGCACCAGGCGCCGACAAGCTGCATCATATCGCCGATCGGTGCCGGCGAGCCCGCGGCCGTTTGATTGGTGTATAATGCACTTTGAAAGTAATTGGCGGCAAAGTATTCAAACAGGTAGCAGAAACCGCCTTGAATAAGCAGCGAGGCGATGATCGCGACCGGAATGTGTTTTTTGGGGTTCTTGGCTTCTTCACCCATCGAGGAGACGGATTCAAAGCCCACCAGGATCAGAATTGCCACGCAAGCCTGGATGAACACAAAACTGCCTTTGTGCCAGTGAAGGACCGACTTGGCGCTGTCGTGATAGTTGAACTGCCAAACGCCCTTGCTGTCCTGGACCATACCACCCAGATAGGAAATCGTGACCGGGGCGGGGATGGCCTTGGCGGCACCTGCGGGAAGATCCGCGAGTTTGCCGTTGGCATCCGTGGAGACCACTATGTCGGCGCCGTTCTTGTCAGTGATGAAATTGCCCTTACCGTCGGCGGCCCAGTAAATCCACACGGGAGATCCGCTGGGGTCGACCTTCGGGGAAGTCGCGCCGCTGGGGTCCGGGATCTGTTTGGTCGGATCATTGGGGAATTTCGGATCCTGGATCATGTTCGGCGTGGTATCCTGCTGGAACTGCGTCGCAGCGCCCGTGGAATCCAGAGTCCAGTCAGGGTCGCCTTCTTTCACGTGAACGCGATGAGCTATAGCCATGCAGGAAAAGATGATCAGCGCGGTGATTTGGATGATATTGATCGCCACATTGACGCCGGTGGCGCCGACGACACCCCGGTACGCAATGTAGGAAACTCCGTAAGAGAACACGATCGCAAACAGGATCATCAGCAGTGGGCTGCCTTCGGCCACGTTGAAAGTGGTCGGCCAAAACTGACCTGCCATATAGCCAACAAAGATGCAGGTGACCGTCACCATGACACCTGGATAAACCCAGTAATAAAGATGGCTGGCCCATCCCACCATGAACTTGTAAACGCGCGCCCACCTGAACGCCTGCTTCTTGGATAGAAACGCCTGCTCGGCGAAGAAATATGACGATCCCGCACCGGGATACAACTTCGATAATTCCGCGTATGCCACTGCGGTGGCAAGACACAGCATGAGCGCAAAGACAATACCCAGCCACATCGCCGAGCCGGCAGATGGCGCGCCGTATGCCGATTGCTCTGAGAACGTGAGCCACAAGAACGCGCCGGGCGCGATCAGCGCCATGGCATTACTGGTCAGCCCGGTCAAACCGAGCGTCGCCTTCATCGTCCCTGCTTGTGTTCCTGGTTCCGATGCTGTTGACATAGTGTTTTGTCCTTATCCTATGAAATGTCTTCGGGTGCGCGTCGCGCGCCCACGCGAGAACAATCTGCATGCACCTCCGCCTACGCAGCGGAAAGGGCATCCACGCCGATCTGGGTTCACCCCGCCATTAACAAAGGCAATGCCAATAACAATTCGAAAGATTCAGGCGGCAGATTATGTGTGCGCCAAGTCGATCAACGAGCGCTCTGCTTACAAAGGCGTCGTCGGGGCAATTCAATGAGCGATGATTTAGGCAGTGCGAATTGAGCTTCGATCAATCACACGATTGCGCGCCGACAATCGTAGCGAAGAATGTCCGCCCATTCAGGCGCAACCATCTGGCGGGAAAAGTGAAATACGATCACAAGGAAGCGATCTGAAATGAAGCGCGTTTTTTGAAAGTTATTTGAAGAAATGGACGCGATTGCCTTCTCCAAAATGGAAGGCCGATTGTTAGCAGCTTATTGATTGGGCTTGGCCATATTATTTATTAGGCAAAGAAATGATCGATTGCTGCATTTTGCAAACATATGTCTGGACGTGGGATATGTAACGGCTATGAGGGCCGATTGCCCGATTAGAAGCAGCGCCCAACGCTTTTATCATTGAATGCCTTGTTTGTATGCACATGTTACTATTCCATCAAAGAGTCGACAGAGGTGCTTTGACTCACGTAATTTCAATCCCATAAGGTTGTATTGCAAAATGCAGCGCTGATGGGATAGGAAAGCTCCATATGGCACGTTGAATGCAGTATTAAATGATCTGCCGGCCCGGCCGGCGAACTCATGAATCTCCCAAACACGAACAACACCGGCCTTCGCATTCTCATTATTGATGATGAGGCCAATATCCGCACGACCTTGGGAATGTGCCTCGAAGCTGAAGGCCACAGCGTCGTCGCGCACGGCAATATTCACGATGCGATGGAAGAGATCACCCGGCGAGTGGTCGACCTGGTATTTCTGGACGTCCGCCTGGGAATGGATAACGGCCTGGAGTTCCTTCCCATCCTCCGGGCCGAGAGCCCCTGGGCGCAGGTGATCGTCATCACCGCTTTCGCATCCATTGAAACGGCCGTCGAGGCGATGAAGAAGGGCGCGACCGATTATTTGCCCAAGCCGTTCGACGCTGCCCAGGTGCAGATGCTGACGCGCAAAGTTGCCCAGCGCCGCCAGCTTGAATTGAAACTGCAGTCGCTGGAGCTGGCGATGGATGCGCTGGATGTCGAATCCGATCTTCCCACCGCCAGCGTTGCGATGCGCGATGCTCTGGAATTGGCGCGCCAGGTGGCGCCCAGCAAAGCGCCGCTGCTGCTTCGGGGCGAGGTGGGCGTGGGCAAGGGCCGGTTGGCGCGGGCCATCCACGCGTGGAGTAAACGCGCCGATGCCCCCTTTGCCTCGATTTCCTGCACGCTCGACGGCGAATTGCTGGAAGCCGAGCTGTTTGGTGTTTCGCCGAACCACGCGGCCGGTTCCGAAAAAACCGGCCGGGCGGCTTTCTGCGACGGGGGAACGTTGCTGATGGACGAAGTCGGCCAAATCCCCGCGCGGTTGCAGGCCAAGGTCCTCCGCCTGATCCGCGACCGCGAGTATGAGCGCGTGGACGAGACCAACACGCGAAGCTCGGATGTGCGCATCATCGCCTCGAGCAGCGTCGATCTTCAGCAGGCGGTGCGCGCGGGAACATTTCGATCGGATCTGCTGATGAGCCTTGATGTCGTGGAAATTGTGGTTCCATCGCTGCGCGAGCGAATGGAAGATTTGCCGCTGCTGGCCGAGCGATACCTGGCGCTTTTCCGGAAGCAGAATCATGGCCAGGCGACGGGGATCAGCTCCGATGCCCTGTACGCGATGAACAAATATTCCTGGCCGGGAAACCTGCGCGAGCTGCGAAATGTCATCGAGCGGGCGGTGCTTTTGTGCCGCGGGGACAAGATCGGCATCGAGCATTTGCCGCCCAATCTGCTCAATTCCGAGCCGGTTTATGCGGTGGGGGACCTCGTTCCGCTGGAGACGATCGAAAAGAACCACGTGCTGCGCGTGGTGGCGGCAACGCGGTCGCTGCGGCGGGCGGCGTCGATTCTTGGCGTTGATTCCAGTACCCTGTGCCGGTGGATGAAACGCTACAGCGTCCGCGATGATCAGCCTGCGGCATAAATTGTGGATCGGATTCGGCACCCTGCTGATCATTCTTCTCGTGGTCAGCTTTCTCTCGTTCGTCGTTCTCACCCGCTATAGCCATACCCTCCAGCAGTTATTCCGCGAAAATTATGACAGCGTTACCTATTGCGACCAGATGAAAGTCGCAATGGACCGGCTCAACGAACGGGCGCTTCTGCTGATCTGGAGCCGGGCATCGGCCGCTGAAATCGACGAATCTGTTCAGCAAGCGCAATTCCAGGACAACCTCAACCGCGAATATCGGAATATCACTTTGCCGGGCGAGCGTGAGCACACCGACACGCTGGACGCGCTCTGGCGGCAATATCAGGATGATCTGGCCAAGTTGGAGAGCGCGCCCGCCGGCGCGCGGGCGGCGCTGTATCAATCGACGCTGCTGCCGGAGTTTAGAAAAATGCACGAAGCGGCGCAGTGGATCGCCGATGCGAATATTTCAAACATGGTATCGGTCGACGGCCGGGTGAAACGGACGCTGGTTGACGTGCGAAGCGCCCTGCTGGTGCTGAGCTTCGTCGGTATGCTGGCGGCGGCGGTGGTGGTGGGGGCCGCGGGGACTTCGATCCTTCATCCGCTCCGCACGTTGATGACCGGCGCCAGGCAGATCGAGCGCGGCGATCTGGATTTGAATCTGCCTGTGATCTCCCGAGATGAAATCGGCGCGCTGGCGGAAGCATTTAACTCGATGGCGGCCAAGCTGCGCGAATTTCGCCGAATGGACCACAACCGCCTGCTTCGCACGCAGCAGACCACGCAGCTTGCCATCGACAGCCTGCCCGATGCGGTGTTCATCATCGGCCCTGCTGAAGTCGTGGAAATTTCCAACCGCATGGCGGAGATTCATTTTGGCATCAAGCCGGGACTGGAAATCGCGCTGCTGGAGAGCAAGCTGCGCTGGCTTCAGCCGCTGTATGACGCGGTGAAGGCGAATCAACCCGCGCCGCAGGCGCCGGGTTACGCGTCCGCGATCCAGCTATTCAAGGACGGGGTGGAGCATTTCCTCCTGCCGCGCGCCGTGCCGATGCTGGGAATCGAAGGCGGGGTGATCGGCGTGTGCGTGATCCTCGTGGATGTGACGCCGCTGCGGCGGGCGGATGAGGCCAAGAGCGATCTGGTTTCCACGGTGTCGCACGAGTTGCGCACCCCCCTCACATCCCTGCGGATGGCGATGAGCCTCCTGACGGATCAGAAATTCGGCTCGCTGTCGGAAAAACAAACGGCACTCGTGGAGGCGGCGCGTCAGGACAGCGACCGCTTGTACCGAACGATCGAAAATCTGCTGAACATGAGCCGGATCGAAGCGGGCCGGGCGCAATTTCAATTCCGGCAAATCCCCGCGGGGGAGATCATCATCGGCGCGGTCGATCCCATGCGGCGGGCGTTCGCCGACAAGGGGCTGAAACTGGAGACGAAGCTTCCGCATGACCTGCCGAGCGTTCGGGCGGACGCAGTGGCGTTCTCATCGGCCCTGACCAATCTGCTGTCCAACGCGCTGAAGTTCACGCCGCCGGGCGGCCGGGTCGCCGTCAGCGGCGAGGTTAAAAACGATATGGTTTATTTCATCGTCAATGATTCGGGTCCGGGTATTCCGGCCGAGCACGCGCCGCGGATTTTCGAGAAATTCTTCCGCGTCCCATCCAAAGAGGGTCCAAGCGGCGCGGGCCTGGGCCTGGCGATTGCCAAGGAAATCATGGAAGCGCACGGCGGATCGATCCAGTATCATCCGGGCAAAGGTGGCGGGGCGGAGTTTCAGTTGATTCTGGCAAGAGCTTGAAGAAACTGGATTGAACGGTGTGTCTTATGGGTGATATTTCAACCTCGCAGCCGGCGCCGTTTGTTCCCGATATGCGGGGCGATTTTTTGCTCAATCCGAGCCTGGCGTTTTTGAATCACGGATCGTTCGGATCGACGCCGCGCGCGGTGATTGAAGAGCAGGATCATTGGCGGGAGCGCATCGAGGCCGATCCGATCGAAATGCTGGGCCGCCGCGGTTCGGGTCTGATCGACGAGGCGAAAGCGGTGATCGGTCGCTGGCTCGGGATGCAGCCGGCGAATTTCGGTTTGGTCACCAACGCCACCGAGGGGATCAACTGTGTCCTGCGCTCACTTGATTTTTCGCCGGGCGATGAGCTGCTGACAACGACGCATGTCTACAACGCGATCCGGCAGGCGATGAAATATATCAGCGGCAAAAGCGGGGCGGTTTACCGTGAGATCGACGTTCCGCTGCCGGTGAATTCGCCGAAGCAGGTTGAAGAAATTATTCTCGGCGAGATTTCTCCCCGCACGAAATTGCTGGTGATCGATCACATCACCTCGCCGACGGCTTTGGTGTTTCCGGTGGAGAGCCTAATTTCCGGATGCCGAAAGCGCGGGGTGCCGATTGTGATCGACGGCGCCCACGCCCCCGGGATGGTTCCGCTGAACATCGAGGCGCTGCAGCCGGATTATTACGCGGGAAATCTCCACAAATGGGCGTGCGCGGCCAAGGGGAGCGCCTTTCTGTGGGTATCGCCGGCAAATCAGGCGGCGATCCATCCCCTGGTCGTGAGCCATTTTTTCCAGCAGGGGATTGTGAAGGAATTCGGCTGGCAGGGGACGCGCGATATCAGCGCGTGGCTGTCGATTCCGCGGGCGCTGAAGTTTATGGCGGACATCGGCTGGGAGAAAATCATGACGCACAACCACGCAATGGCGGTGTGGGCCAACGAATTTCTGTGCGATCTGTGGCGTGTTTGGCCCATCAGTCCACCGGACGGCTCGATGCTCGGCTCAATGGCCACAATCCCGCTGCCCGCCCCGCTGGATCAACTGACGATGGATGATGTGCAAATCGTGCAGCATCGGCTGCACGATCATTTCAAGGTCGAAGCGCCGCTGATGGGTTGGTCGGGCCGCCAGTACATTCGGCCGTGCCTGCAAATCTGTAATACCGCGGACGATGTCTACCGGCTGGGTGAAGCCATCAAAACGCTGGCAAACGAGCGGTGAATCTCGCGCGATTTCATTTGATATCCGAGATAAACCGTGCCAGCGTTTCCAGCGGCGTGGGCATCAACATCGGCTGAAGCGAATCGCCTGCGACGGCGGCGATTTCGTTTTTATGCACCAGCCACAAAATCGGAAGGTTCGCCCCGCCGGTGGATTTGACCGCGGCAAGGTTGGGTCGGGTGAATGGGCCCAGGGCCGCATCCGCCGACTCGATCACCAGGGCCTTGATTCCCTTCGCCTCCTCCGGTGTTGGAAGGCGGCTGGCGGTTTTGACCTTCGCGAGCGATTCCAGGGCCACTTCCACCGGATCGAGCTTCGACAGCATCGATTCCCGCGCCAGCCATACCGTTGATTTGCCCGGCGGAAACAGCGGATCCATCAGATGCGGATCGCTGATCCGCGACAGAAGCATGGTCAGCGCGAAAATCTCCGCGCGGATTTTCTCGCGGTCAAGGCTCGGCGGCGGTTTTTTCGCCATCGCCATGTCGCACTCGGCTGTCGCGAATCCGCGCACGGGCGACCGTGGCGATGCGGCCAGGAGCATTCCATTGGCATAAATATCAGCCAGCAGAAGCACGCAACCCAGCGGATCTTTCGCCGCATTTGGGCCATGCATGATCTCAATCGGCCCGCGAATCGCATCGGGCAGGCTGAGGCTTGCCATGGTCAGGCCGATCAGTTCCGAAGTCGGAGTGCCCAGCATCACCTTTTCGAGTTCGGCGAGCGGATGCCCCGTGCGCGCGTGCGCCTCCTGGATTTGGCGGCATTCTTCGCCGAAACAAGTCTGAAAAAGAATTTCCCCCAGGTCGTGGCACAATCCGGCGAGATATGCGACGGCAGCGGCGGCGCTCTGGTTGGAGTCGTGGGCTGCGGCGACAAAACGTTCGGCCAGCATCGCCACCGCGAACGAATGCTGCCAGCTTCGGATCGGATCAAATCCATCGCGAGCCGCCGCGCTGGGCATCGCGTCGATGATTCCCACCGTTGCGGCGATGTTGCGCACGGCGGCGAAACCGATCTTTTTGATCGCATCGAACACGGTGGTCACGGGCCCGCGGCTTGTGGCGTAGGCCGTGCTGTTGGCGACGCGCAGCACCTTGGCCGAGAGAATCGGATCGTGACTGATGCTCTCCCCAAGCTGGGTCGCGTTGCTGAGAGGCGTTGTGGCCAGTTGAATCACCTGCGCCACCACGCCCGATAGGGCCTTGCCGTGCAGGGCCTGCTGCGCCCGCTCAAGGCACTCGTCGCGCGTGAGCAGCACTTTCACGCCCAGTGCGCGGGCCATCGCTTCGTTGGGATCGGCCGTCTCATTTGCCGGCGGCGATTTATGCTCGACAGTTTCGGGCTCGGTATTTTTCGGAATAATCTGCGCGCTCGCGCCGTCGAGGTTTTGCCGCACGCGGGCCATCAGGTCATCGACCGAGAATTTATTCTTGAGGATGCACCCGCTCACGCCGAGCTTGGCCGCCTCCATGATCCGCTGCTTGTCGAGAAGGCCCGTGAGCAGCAGCACGCGAAATTTCCGCGGCGGGGCAAGGGCCTGAAGTTTTCGGAGCATCGTCAGGCCGTCCATCTCCGGCATGTTGATGTCGAGGATAATCAAATCCGGCGGAAAGGCGTGAACCGCGGCCAGACCCTCGCGCCCGTTGCCGGCGCAGGCAACCACGTGCCCCGCCCCGTGCAGAACGGCCGCGATCAGCTCGCGAATGACAGCCTCATCGTCGACAACCAGAATATGGCTCATACGTGCTTCGATCCAATTAATCTCGGATGAACCACGGAAGTAGATTAGGGCTGAGACATTCGTGCGCTGTGCATTGTGAGGCTGATCACACGATGGGTGGATTTGGGTTGAGATTTCTCACATTGTGAGTGCGGCGACACCCGCTGACTGATATAAATGCCTGCTGGAGACAAGCCATGTATATCGTGACCGTCACAATCTGGGTGAAACCGGAGTTTGTCGATCCGTTTGTCGAAGCGACTCTGGACAATGCGAAAAATACGCGGCTGGAAACGGGAAATCTTCGCTTTGACCTTTCACGATGTGAGAGTGAGCCGGGGCGATTTCTATTGTACGAGGTGTACCGGACGAAGGATGATTTCACGGCGCATCAGCAGACGCCGCATTACTTTCGCTGGAAAGAGCGGGTCGCCGATTACATGGCTCAGCCGCGGCAGGGCGTGAAGCACCATTCCATTTTCTATGGAAACGGAACCGATGCCGGCGTTTGAATTCAGCGGGGTTGGGCGGATCATTTTTGGCCGGGGAAAATTTTCCATGGCCGGCGATCTCGCCAAATCGCTGGGCCGATCGGCGCTGGTGATCTACAACGGCGACGCCAACGAATCGCGGATTCAGACCATCGCCAGGGCGGGCGCGCAAATCCATGCGATTCGCCAGCGCGGCGAGCCGGTGGTTTCGCAGGTTGACGCGGCGGTTGAGGAAGCCCGCCGGAGGGAATGCGACTGCGTGATCGGCCTGGGCGGGGGGAGCGCGATCGATGCCGCCAAGGCGGTTGCCGGTCTTTTGACCAATGGCGGGTCGGCGATCGATTACATGGAAGTCGTCGGCCAAGGCCGGAAGATTTCGCGGCCCAGTGCGCCGTGGATAGCGATTCCCACGACGGCCGGCACTGGCGCGGAGGCGACGCGCAACGCGGTGATCAGGCTCCCCGAAAAGAAATTCAAGGCCAGTATCCGCAGCGAAATGCTTTTGCCGCGGATTGCGCTGGTCGATCCCGACCTTGGCGCGGATGTTTCACCCGCGGTTACGGCCGGGTCGGGCATGGACGCGCTGTGCCAGTTGATCGAATCGTACACCTCGCTGGGCGCTTCGCCGATGACCGATGCGCTCGCGCTTGCGGGAATCCCGCTGGCGGCGATAAATCTGCCGGTGGCGTTCGCGGACGGCGGCAATCTCGAGGCACGCGAAGCAATGTCCCTGGCAGCGCTGATGAGCGGGATGACGCTGACCAACGCAGGCCTGGGCGCGGTTCACGGCTTTGCGGCTCCAATCGGGGCGAATTTTCCGATTCCGCACGGCGTCGTCTGCGCAGCCCTTTTGCCACACGTGGTCCATGCCAACATTCACGCGATGCGCTCACAAGCCGGCGTTGAAGCGTCGACCGGTCTCGACCGATACGCGGCCATCGGCCGGATCTTCGGCGGCACGGGCGAGCCGCTGGATACCTGCGTTTCCTTCATCTTCGACCTGAAACGGCAATTGAAAATTCCACCCTTGAAAGAATTCGGCATGGACGGGGGTGATATCGCCGAAATGGTCGCCCTTGCGAGGCGAACCAGCAGTATGAAGTTTAATCCAGTCCAGTTGGATGAAGATGTGCTTGGCGACGTATTGCGCCGCGCGATTGTTTGAATCGCCACGAATGGACCGGGCCGTCAAAGGATAATCGAATACGCGTCTCCGTCATTGGACACGCTGTCGTTGGGATGGTTTCCGCCGTATTTGATGTCCCGGGTCTGGATCAGATTCGGATGCGGCCGCACGTGCTGTTCAAGAACCGTGAATCCCGAATCATCGTCCAGAAAGCGGATGAAGTAGCACGCATGATTTCCATGCGCGTGACTGGGATACACGCCGTCAATGAAGGTTGCGATCGCGGTGCCCGACAAAATTGCCGGGGTATCGCTCACATCCGCGCCTTTCGTCCAGGTGCGCGTGGAACCGATCAACGGGTTGTAATATTTCAACAATCCCACGCATTGAACGGTGCCGCCCTCGTCCGTTGGCGGGATCACGGCCGGTTTGCCGACGAGGGATGAGAGTAAAGTCAGATTGGGGATTCGATAGGGGCCCATAGGTGCATCCTATTATCGCATAAGAGCGGGGAAAAGTAGAGCGCGAGCGGGGGTGACTTCGATTTCGAGCAATCGTTTCTTCCTCACTGGGAAGAGGGCTGCGTGGTCGATTCGCCCGATGGCATGGCCACCGCGCCTGAGCTCCGCAGGAGTGCGAGGTTTTTGGTGGTCAGCACGTCGATCCCCACATAGAGCATTGGGGAAAGTTCCGCCGGACCGCGGGCGACGCCGCGCGCTTCGTTGGCCAGCACCTCCATCGTTTCATAGCCGCAGCGATAAGAGTCCTGCACGATCGAGGCGTGAATCGCTCCGGCTTCCAGGGCGGCCTGTGTTTCGTCGCTTGCGTCGAAACTGACGATCTTGAACTGATCGGGCGAGAGTCCGACTTGTTTGATCGCTTCGAGCGCGGCGGATGCGCTGTAGCTGAAAAGCCCGACGATCCCTTTGGTTTCGGGATGCGCTCGCAGGGCGGCGGCGATTGAGTCCACCGCTTTCGACGGCACCCCGCCGTCGGTCGCGGTGGCGACGACCGTGAATTTCGGGCCTTTCAATATGCCATCCACCGGATCCATATCACGATCACGATCAAATCCCCGGCCGAGCAGTTCGTCGATGACCCCCTGTCGGCGTTGGCGACCGTGCTGCATGGTGACGCTGCCGACGGAGATAAGCACCGGCCCGCCATCGGGCATCACTTCGGTGAGTTCCCCGGCGCAAATTCGCCCGGCGGCGTAGTTGTCGATGCCGACAAAACGCTTTCGATTTGAATCGGGAGCATCGGTATCGAAGGTGACGAGCGGGACCTTGTTGGCAGCCTGCAGCAGAATGTCATGCTGCGCGTTTGCATCGTTGGGGCTGACCGCGATCCCATCGATACCGGAATTGAGGAGATCCTTGATATGCTGCGTCTGCACGTCGACCTCGGGGGTTGACTGGACGATGGTCAAATCGACATTGGACTTATCCGCATAGTCCTGCGCCCCGCGAAGGAGCGGCTGCCAGAACGGGTCTTGCGTCCAGGTCACCAAAGCCAGCTTCAAATGTTTTGGCCCGCGTTCGCGCACGTATCCGAAATAAACCACCAGCGCGACACCGACAACCAAAAGGATTTCGACAAATAGGCGGCTCCACACAACCGCCCGCCGCCCGGGTGAATCAGAATCCGACATGGTTCCTCCATCGGCCAATTCGAGATGTCATCCGCGCCTCCGCGATCGCCAGCGCTTATGCCGTATGATACCAGATGTTGTGGCCGAAAGTGAAAGGGGATAGCGGCAACCGCCAGGCGGGATTCCGGGAAACCGTGAATTTCCACCACCGGATCAAATCAACCCGACGTTGCGTTCAATCGTCTTGATCACGGAGTCCATTTTCCCGCTTAATACCTGCTTGGCGAGGCTGAGTGTAAAGCCTTTGGCCGCGTGGAAGGGGATATGAGATGGCAATGACAGCGCGTAGGGATCTACCACCACGTCCACGACTACCGGACCGTCTTTGTGCGCAAGTGCCGCGGCGAGTCCGTCTCTCACATCTCCTGGATCTTCGATACGGATGCCCCTGGCGCCCATCGCCTCGGCGACTTTGGCGAAGTTCGGGTTCTTGAAATTGACGCCGAAGGGAACCACACCCGCTTCCTGCATCTCGATCTTCACGAAGTCAAGCGATTCATTGTTAAGGATGATCTGAACAACAGGCGATTTCCGCTCGACTTGCGTCAGCAAATCGCCCAGGGCGAGCATCGTGAACCCTCCGTCGCCGCACATCGCGATTGTCTGGCGGCCGGGGAATGCGAGTTGCGCGCCGAAGGCGTTTGGGGCGGCATTGGCCATGGAGGCCCATGAGAACGAGCCGAAGATTCGCCGGTGGGTCCCGCCCTTGACATGCCGCGCCATCCATATGCAGGCGGTTCCCGTGTCCACGAAAAACATCGCATCGTCGGCGGCAAGCTCGCTGAGTGTCGCCGCCAGGAATTCCGGACGGATGGGTTTGATCCCCGGCCCTTTCACGACGTAATGCTGCAGGAGTTCATGGAACGAGTTGGTTTCGGCGACGTGTTTTTCAAGAAAACGAGTGGCGGTCTTTTCGCGAATTTTTGGGAGCAGCGCCGCGACGGTCGCCTTGATGTCGCCCACGAGCGCCAAATCGACGGCCGTTCGCCTTCCGATGTGTTTCGGGTTTCTGTCGATCTGGACTTTCTTCACGTCGTCGCCCGGAAGAAATTCCGAGAACGGAAAGTCGGTGCCCAGCAGCAGCAGAAGATCCGCATCGTGAATGGCCTTGTAGGCTCCGCCATAGCCGAGAAGGCCGGTCATCCCGACGGCATTGGGGTTGTCATGCTCCAGCCATTGTTTCCCACGGAAGGAGTATCCGACCGGCGCCTTCAGTCGGGTGGCGAGTTGCAGCACCTCATCGCGCGCATCGCGGCAGCCGTCACCGCCGAAAATCGCCACTTTTTGTGCGGCCTCGATCATTTCGGCCAGTTTGCCCAGATCCGCGTCGGCCGGACGAAATATCGCCGGAGCGGGAATCGTGATCTCCCCGGAAGAATGGTCCGGCGCGCTGGCCGATGCGATGTCGCCGGGCATGGATATCACCGTCGGACCTTTGTCAACAACGGCGGTCAGAATCGCGGTTGTGACCACCGCCCGCACCTGCTCGGGGTTGACGACTCGCCCGACGTAGAGGCACGCGGTATCGAAAAACTTGTAAGGGTTCAACTCTTCAAGGGCGGCGGTGTCCATCAGGCTGGTCTCGACGTCGCCGGCGATAGCGATAACCGCGGCCCCCTCCTTGCGCGCGTCCATCAGTCCATTGAAAAGGTGCGTGACGCCCGGGCCGGCGGTTCCGCACACCACCACCGGATTGCCGCTGAAGTAGGCATCGGCGACTGCGGCGAAGACGCCATATTCCTCGTGTCGAACGTGGATGAATTCAATAGTCCCGTTGCGCCGCAGCGCGTCGATGACCGGATTCAGTGCGTCTCCAACGATGCCGTAGCAGCGTTTCACTCCCGCGCCGGCCAGCATCTCCCACATAACGTCAGCAACATTTCGCGCCATGGGGCACTCCTTCCCGCAATTTCGAAATTTCCATATTAACGTCCGGCTTTCGAACCAGCATACGGCAATTGTTGTTTCGGCGACGTCCGGCCCGTCGTGGGGCAATACGGTTTCAGACAGAGCCTGGAAGCCCAATCGCGATCCTCCCGTTATAATCGATCACATATGATCCAGAAGGTAATCGTGCTCGGCGGCGGCACGGCCGGTTTGATGGCCGCGCTCGCGCTCAAGCGGAAAATTCCCCAGCTTCATATCCGCGTGGTTCGAAGTCCCGACATCGGCGTGATCGGCGTCGGGGAAAGCACCACGCCGCAGTTTCCACATTTCCTTTTCGAATATCTCGGGATCAACCGCAAGCGGTTTTACGCCATGGCCAATCCGACGTGGAAGACGGGCATCCATTTTCTCTGGGGCCCCCGCAAATCCTTTGACTTCGCGTTCGATTTTCAGCTTGATGGGCAGTGGAAAGACCTTTCCAGGCCCAACGGCTATTACTGCGACGACGAGTTCGACAGCGTCAACCTGAACGCGGCCCTGATGGCACAGGGAAAAGCGTTCGATGCCCAGGAAAACGGCGGCGGGCCGGTCGTCGGTGGGTTCGCGGCGTTTCACCTGTTCAATCCCTCGCTCGTTAAGGCGCTGGAAGCGATCGCGGCCGAACGAGGCATCGAATTCGTCGATGCGCGAATCACCGGGACAACCATGGATGAGCAAGGGGTGAAATCGATCCTCATTGAGGACGGCAGCCAGATGGAGGCGGATTTTTATATCGACGCCAGCGGGTTCCGATCCGAATTGCTCGGCCGCGCGCTCCAGACGCCGTTCGTGCCGTACGATAACTCGCTGTATTGCGACCGCGCGATCGTGGGGAGCTGGGACCGCGCGGGTGACTTTATCTATCCCTACACGATTGCCGAAACGATGGAGGCCGGCTGGTGCTGGCAGATCGATCACGAGCATGCGGTCAATCGCGGTTACGTTTATTCGTCGCGATTCCTCAGCGACGATGAGGCCCGTGAGGAGTTCCTGAATAAGAACCCCAAGGCGAAAACGTGGGATCACGTCGTGAAATTCCGGTCGGGCCGATATCGCCAGGGATGGGTGAAGAATGTGTTTGCGATCGGGAACGCCTGCGGATTTGTCGAGCCGCTCGAAGCGACAGCCCTGATGGTCGCTTCCTCGCAAATCCAGACGATGGTTGACATGCTCATCCACTCGCAACTTGAACCCCGGCCGCAAATGCAGGCGCTTTTCAACGCCACGTTCGTGGAGTCGTGGGACCACATCCGGGATTTTCTTGCGATCCACTACCGATTCAACACGCGATTAAACAGCAAATTCTGGACGACATGCCGCAACGAGGTGGATGTTTCGGCGTCGCAGGCGCTGCTTGAGTTTTACGAGGAAAACGGCCCAACAGGATTGTGCAGACACCTGCTGAACAGCACTCTTGGTGGGAAAACCCAGTTCGGCGTGGAAGGATTCCTGGTGCTTCTGGTCGGTCAGAAGGTGCCGTATGACAAGCGGCATCCCGTCAGCGAAGCGGAACAGGCAATTTTCCGCCGGCATTGCCAGGACAACCGCGCGCGGGCCAGGAACGGCCTCTCGGTGGCCGAGTCGCTGAAATTCATCAAGCATCCCGACTGGCGATGGTTCGGCGATGCTCAGCCCTGATTGTCGCGCATCAACGCGGCGTCTATTCCCGGGGCCTGAAAATGGAAACATCCTCAATCCCGCATTTGTGCCAAACCGGCCAGGGCGCCATTCAGTTATACGTGGACCATAAGCCGTTTCTTGTCTTGGGCGGTGAGCTGGGAAATTCAACAGCCTCGGATCTCGACGTTCTTGAAAGCGCCTTGGCCAGATGCCGGCGAATGAACTTGAACACGGTCATGCTTCCCGTCTATTGGGATTTGATCGAGCCGGAAGAAGGAAAGTTTGATTTCTCCCTGGTATCCGGCGCAATCGATCGCGCACGGCGCCACGGATTACATCTGGTGTATTTATGGTTCGGAACGTGGAAAAACAGCATGTCATGCTATGCCCCCGGCTGGGTGAAACGCGATACAGCTCGGTTTCAACGTGTTCAACAGAATTCGGGTGAGACGATGGAGATAGTCAGTCCCCAGAGCGCGGCAGCGAACGAAGCGGACGCGCGGGCCTTTGCGTCGCTCATGCGCTGGACCAGGGGCTGCGATGCCAAAGAGCAAACCGTCATCATGGTGCAGGTGGAAAATGAAATCGGCATGATTCCCGAGGCGAGAGATCATTCCGAAACATCTGAATTGGCCTACAAAAGCGCTGTTCCCAGCGTACTGTTGTCTCGGGCAGCGCGGGGCGACCTTGGACCTGAAGTCGGCAGCCTTTGGGAAAAGGCCGGGCGGAAAGCCGCGGGCACATGGAGCGATGTTTTCGGTCCCGGTCCGCAGGGAGAAGAAGTATTTTCTGCCTGGCAATTTGCAAGCTATGTGGAAAAGGTCGTCGCTTACGGTAAAAACGAATATCCGCTGCCGATGTACGTCAATGCCGCTCTGATCCGTCCGGGATATCTGCCCGGCCAATATCCCAGCGCTGGCCCGCTGCCGCATCTTTTGGAGGTGTGGCGAGCTGGAGCGCCGTCGCTGGATATGATCTGTCCCGACATTTACTTCCCAAACTTCATGGAGTGGTGCAGCCGCTATGTCCGAAACGGAAATCCGCTTTTCATTCCGGAAATGGCGGCGTCGGCGCGTGCCCCGGCAAATGCTTTGTATGCGGCGGCGCAATTTGGCGCCATCGGTTTCGGGCCTTTCTCAATTGAGAACGTCGGTCCGGTAAGAGAAGCACAAATCGCCAACTGCTACAGCCTGTTGTCGGGCATGTCTGACATGATTCTGAATTGCCGGCAGAACAAGAAGGTCATTGGCCTGTCGCCGCAGATCGCGTTTGATTGGACGATTAATGAGCAACCGCAGCGCGGCGAGTTGGGCGGAATCATATTCGAGGCGAAATTCGATAAGCCCCAGATCGAGGGCGACACACAGGCAACAGTCTTTCCAACACTCGGTTCAGGAAGATGGAATGCTCCTCCGGGAACGCCGCTCGGGGCCGTAATGATTCTTCAACTATCGGTTGACGAGTTTGCGATCGCCGGTATGGGGGTGACGATCACCTTCACGCCTGCGGACGAAAAAGGAAAAGTCGGCATCGAAAACGTGCGGGAAGGCCGCTACGAAAAAGATGGAACCTGGGTTGGCGCTCGCTGGCTCAATGGCGATGAAACACACCAGGGCCGCCACGTTCACATTGGCGATGGCGCATGGAGTGTGCACCGTGTAAAGCTCTACAAATACGAGTGAAGATTCGTTGTGTTCAAGCACCGACTCAATTCAAAGGAGAAAGCAAATGGAAATCAAACGATGCGGTTCCCAGCCATCGGCCAAAGGCCCGGCAGATTGGTTCACCGGCACGGTTCGCATCGACACGCCGTTTCAAGGCAGCGATGCGGCACGTGTCAGCGGTGCGATCGTCACCTTCGAGCCGGGTGCTCGTACGGCGTGGCACACACACCCGCTCGGCCAGACCTTGATCGTGACCGCCGGATGTGGCCGGGCGCAGCGCGAAGGCGGTCCCGTCGAAGAAATCCGCCCGGGCGATGTCATCTGGTTTCCGCCTGGCGAAAAGCACTGGCATGGTGCGGCTGCAACGACAGCGATGACCCACATCGCCGTTCAGGAGAAGCTCGACGGCAAAGTAGTGGATTGGATGGAGAAGGTCTCCGACGACCAATACCGCAAATGATCTCGTCAAGATCGCCGGCATGACGAACCCGTCGAAACAGTTTTACGCGGGCAGCGATGCCTTCGCGGTGAACATCCCTATCGCAATTGATGGTGCGACTGGACGCCAGCTTGATCGCAGCGTGAATGCGTCTCTTCCGTTATCGGATTTAGGCAACATTGTAATAGTGCTTGCGGGTGATTCGTACCCAATGCCACTCGTCGATCACCTTCGCGAGCGGAGCCTGCCAGTGCCGCATTTGGGGCTTGAGATATGCTTCCAAGTCTAGGCTATTGCTAGCTGCACGCAGGCCGATTGCAACCTCCTTCATATATTGCAGGAATCGGCGATAGCCGGCGGGGGAGTGCGCGAAGCCATAGGCTGCCGCGATCGGCGTGTCCCACATCACAGCGGATACTGGGCGCTGGGCCGCTATCATCTTGCTCGCGATAGTCGCACCGATTCCCTTACAGGCATCCAGCGCCTCGAATCCAGCGACAATCAGTTCCAATTGATCGTTGGTCAGGACATCAATGCGAGTGGCGCAGGGAACCCGTTTGAGAAAGTTCGCGGCTTTCTCTAGCCCTCTCGCGATCGTCGGAGAGTTCGCGGTGGTGAGAGATCGCGCCGATCCCCACTTTCCCAAAAGGCCTTGTCGCAAGCAGCTCAGCCCAACCTTTCCGCTGCATTCTCCACAGAGTAGCTGCGCCAGCGTCTTTGCGGAGGTCGCGTTAGTGATGAGTTCGTCAAAGGCACTCGTGTAAGAATAATCCCGGCAATAGGTCAAGGATGCATCGCGCATATCGTCGATGGTCCGACGGGTAACGTCGTGCGGCCGCAGCACGGGTGGAATGGCGTTCATGCACACCCCGGGGACATCGCATGATTCTCGACTACTGGATGCATCCTTAACAAGGCGCGATTGGGACCGGGGTGCGGCATTCGCTCAGACATAACCTTTGGAGGATTATTATAGAATCTTCGAGAATCCTCATACCCGCCCGCGCGATAGTCAGCCTAAACTAGCTGTTAGAGATGCACAATGCAAAAGCGAAAACTCGGTAACAGCAATTTGGAAGTCTCGGCCCTGGGCCTCGGCTGCATGGGAATGAGCTTTTCCTACGGCTCGCCCAAGGACAAACAGGAGATGACGGCCCTTCTCCACGCAGCCGTGGATTGTTCCGATTCCCGGCACCACAAAGCTGCATCGTCTGGACGAGAACATTGGGGCAATTGCGGTAGAACTTACACCGGCCGATCTTCGGGAGATCGAAAGCGCGGCTTCAAAAATCACGGTGCAAGGGGCCAGGTATCCCGAAAAGCTCGAGAAAACGACCGGTCGTTGAGCGGCGTCGTTATCCAACCCTAAACACAGTGCGGGGCGAGTTTCCCGCGATCGGCCACGCCTCTTCCACCCTTGAAAGCGGGACGCCGTGCGTGACAATTTTGAAACGGCCTGGAATGGCGGCCGCCAGCACTTCCCCAGTCGCGTTGATCAAGCGGCCCAGCGGTACGCTTCCAATTCCGCTCCCCATGAGCTGCAGAGCGGACGATCGAAGGACCGCGCTGGGCAACGTGATCTCGCTGCCACTCACAGATCCAATGTTTACGAAGCGGATTGGGACCGCCTCTCGGCCTGCCTTGGCGGCGGCAATTAAAAGTCGCTCCGCACTCATTCCCCACAAGTAGTCGATGACGACGTCGACGCCGCTGCTGAACTGAACCTTGAAACTCTTCTCCAACTCATTCGGATCGGCTGTGAGCGTTATCGTCACATCCGCGCCCAAAGCAGCCACTTCTTCGAGTGCCTTTGCGTCTCGTGCGGCAGCGATAACTTTCTTCGCGCCCAAGTATTTCGCGATTTGAACCGCCAGGCGGCCGGCCGTGCCTGTGGCCCCGTTGATCAATACGATCTCACCCGTTGCGAGCTTCGCCCGCTCTTTCATCGCTACCCAGGACGACATCCCGGGGTTGGCAATGGCGGCGGCCGTCACTTCGTCCAGATCATCAGGCAATGTCACGCATTGCTCGGCGCGGACGACGACGCGCTCGGCCATGCTCCCGAACGGCGCCCTCGGCATCGCGAAATAAACCCTTCGGCCGTCGGCAAGCCGGCCCACCCCGTCAATCCCCGGAACCAATGGCAGTCGACCCGCAGAGGAATAGTGCGTTCCTGACGCCCGGCTTCTTGTTACCTGGCTGAGCGCGGCGGCGATGACGTTGATGCTGACCTCGCCGGCCGTGGGAATCGGGTCCTCAAAATCGCCGTATACCGGAGCTTTGCCGGCCACCTCCACAATCGCAGCTTTCATGTCCAACTCCTTGCGGGAAATCGTCAGGTCCAACCGAGCGCCTGCGACAGTGAACCTCCATGGTGCTGCCGGAATGGAGTGAACGCAAATCACAGTTTGAATCTGCCTCATCGCCGTGGGATACTCACCCGATGCGCCATCCATCGGGCAGCAGGATTGGAGGTTAGGCGTGACAGACCCCGTTGCATCCGTACGTCATGGCTATGACCGCTGGGCGGCGGTTTACGAGTACGACGCCAACCCGCTTCCGGCGCTGGAGGCTCCAGTCGTCCGGGCGGCGGTTGGGGACGTCCGGGGGCTGTCGGTTCTTGACCTGGGCTGCGGCACCGGGCGGCACACCGCCTGGCTCGCGGAATCCGGCGCGTCCGTGACGGCTGTGGACTTCTCCGAAGGCATGTTGGCAGAGGCGCGCCGAAAGCCGGGGATGGAATCGGTCCATTTTATTGTGCATGACCTGCATCAGCCGCTGCCGATTTCCAACGACTTATTCGACCTGGTCGTGAGCGGACTGGTCTTAGAACATCTGCGGGACGTGGAAAGCTTCTTCGCCGAGATCGCCCGCGTTCTCAAGCCGGGCGGCAGAGCCGTGGTGTCGGCCATGCACCCGACCATGTTCCTTCGAGGCTCGCAGGCTCGATTCACCGACCCGGTTTCCGGCGAGTTGGTTCAGCCGGGCAGCGTTGCGCACACGCTTGGGACATTCGTCTTGGCGGCGGTCAGGGCGGGCTTGCACCTGGCGAACATCGAGGAGTTGGCCCCGGACGCAGACTTTGCGGCAAGATATCCACGGGCCGCAAAGTACGTTGGATGGCCGATGTTGGTCGTGTTCACAATGATCCGCTGAGGAATTAAAGGGGGCGCTACACGCAGTGGATGTCGCAATGCGAGTCCGAGTTGTCGTGACACGCGAATCCATAAGTTGCTATAAATCCTAATTTTACGGTAATTATTCTGGATATTACCCCGCTCGATTGCTACCTTATCCGGCCTCGGCGGATTGGCGTTCTTTTTGTAGCGAAGGCGGAAAATATCCCCGGCCAGAGGCCGCGGCTAACGGACCAGCACGTTCGCCTCGCCGCGGTAGAGTAATTTTCTATGAGATCGCCGTCGTATCGCTCCGTTTACACATTCATTTTGATCATTGCCGCGGCGGTTCCATCCGCGCGGGCAACGACACCGCTGGATGTGGTCTTCCAGAACAATTCGGGGTTGCCCGTCTCGCAGGTTTTTATCGGGTTTGTCGGCGGCTCCACGCTGAGCGCCACGAATAATGCCTCAGGCGCCGCATTGTCGCTGAGCCAGTACGGCAGCCCGAATTGGTACTCGCTGAATCAATTACCGCAGGGGATTGATCTCAGCGACTTCAGCGGGCGGATTTACGTTTGTTACGGAACCCCATGGACGTTTGAGAATGCAGGTTATGAGCCGTCGCCCACGAACCCGAGCGACCCGAATTATTACGACCGTTACGACAAGATGGAGCTTACCTATGATGGCAACCCCGCTGATGTCGCTGATACCACGTCCATCGATTACTTCAGCATCCCGATGACGCTGAACGTTTACCAGGGCGGCACATCCGGCACGCTGGAGGGGACGATCAATTCTTCCTCCACCGCCGCCACCGTTGCCGCGTTGCGAAACGACACGCCCACGCCCGGTGCTGCGATCGTCACCGATGCCAGCGGCAACTTCGTTCGCGCGATCGGCCCCAGCGTTTATCCTCCACCCGGTGGGCTGCCCGCTTCGCCGTATGACAATTTCAGCGAGTATCTGACGTATCTTCAGTCGACCTACGCGCCCGCTCACGGCAACGTCGTCGCCACGATCGCCGGCACTTTCGCGGGTGTCGGTTCCTCGCCGACCACTGCCGCCACCATGCGTCAGACGTATGACTTCACGGCCACGATGGATTCGAGCAAAGACATCACGCTCACCGGCAGCGGCGGAGACATCGGCAGCCAGACTCTGGAAATCAAATACGCCGACCTCACCAGTCCCACCGGCATCTATGGCGCGAATCCTTCGTTTTACCTGGATGGATCAACCACATCGCAGAACCCGCAAAATGACATCTACGGCTGGATGATCGGCGACCTTCTGGCGGGGCTCAACATCGGCGCAGTCGGCAGCACCGTCGTCCGCAACGGCGAGCAGGTGGGTGAAATGCAAAGCTCGCAATGGTTTGGGCTGACGAACCTTTTCTCCGGCCTGCAGCCCGGCAACCCCGATTTCTACAATCAGTGGGCGGCGACGATGAGCAATCTGTCGGGCGCTTACAATTTCGCTTACTCCGATCGCTTTGCTCCAGTCACCGCCACGCTGAACCCGGCAGTGGTCAACACACTTCAGATCGAGATCGGCGGCGCCACCGTCCCCGAGCCAATGTCGGGCGCATTGCTTATTTTTGGCGGCGCTGCTTTGTCGATTCGTCGCAACCGCCAGGGTGCGCGGTGATGGGCCATCATCAATGGATTTGTCACCGAATTCGTAACCGTAATTTGTGCTCGAACAATGGAGCTTGCGGGCCCGGCCCCAGAAATTTCTGCACGCCCGAGCGTGCATTTTCGGGCATAACCATTGACATCCGCCTCTGGCGAAAGACACTCTTTAAGGTCGCTCCGACGCTGGGGGCGGCAAACCGAGAATCCAATTCCATGGACTCTAAAATTAAAAAGGCGCTCGGATGCGGTATCCTCGTTGCAATAGCACAGCTCTTATTCGAAGCCCAGTTATTCCTCTATCCAACTTTCTGGACGGTTACTCTCATCCTCTTCATTCTGGCGTTACAAAGGCTGCGCTGGTCATTTATGTCGATCAAGACAACTTCAGATGATCCGCCGCGGTTTATTAAAGGCCCGTGGAAGAACCTGCGAATTTATTCGTTCACCGGGTATGTTCGGGGCTCGGCATCGCGAAGCGACACATCGGTTAGCGGCAGCGTTTACACGGTCGGTAATAATGTTCAAGGCGGTGTCTCGTCGGCGACCACTGTGACTGACTCATTCCGGCTGGTGGATACTCGAAACAAACAGGAGAGCAATTTCCGTTTGCAAGATTACGGCGTTGAGTTGTGGGAAAATCAGATTGCGTCTGTTGCGTGGGCCATTCCCAAAGGCAAGAAGGAAGGCCCGTATTTTGCAGTTATCAATCATACGACGGGCGACCGGTTTTTTTAAGAGAGACGATTTGCTGAAAATCGTTCAGCCGGGCGGGCTGAGCGGGTGGCTATCTGGCATATGGCTGATACCCAGCATTTTTTTATTTTTTAATTTCATTGTCATTTTGGTCTGGGCGGCAGCGATTGAAGCTCAAATATCGCGGTTTAAGAGTTCGGGGATTGACCCTTTGGTTGAGGTCCTTAATCAGAAGGCAACGGAACTTCCCCCGCTTGCCGCCGTTTAGGAGCGCGCGCTGCTACGAAAGTGCACAACCAGTTGTTTCGTCGCCTCGCGCGCCCTGTCTCGCATTGATGGGGCGTGCGCGGCAGACCATCGCGCTGAATGATATCTTTATATAGTGAGAGCTGGCCTGTCATGAGCGAGCGCAGCGAGTCGAATGGAGCCAGCGGGATGCCAGCGAAACTTTTCGTGGCTGGAGTAGCTTCTTGGGTCCTCGATTTTTGTCCCTTCCTCATCAATCTCGCTTATCCAGTCCGTTAATGAGGCCGGAGAGCATCTTGGAAATCTCCTCAAGACTGCTCTTCAGCGCATCGTGGTCCGCTTGTTGGATCAACCCGCGCCGGCGGGCCAATTCCAGTAGGGGCACACATTCCTGGACCGAGCCGCGGGCGATGCCAAAGAAATTTCGTTTGTCAGGCGTGGTGAAGCGGCCATTGCCCTCGGCAATGTTCGTTGATATGGACAACGCCGCGCGGTTGATCTGATCTGTCAGGAAGTAGAATCCACGCGGAAAGCTCCCGCTTAGCTCACAAATACGATCTGAAAAATCGACGGCCTTTTGATAGACGAGAAGTTTCTCGAATGCGAAGGCCATTGGAGCGAAAAAACAAGAAAGTAGAGAGTAAAAAGTAGACCGGGGAGAGAGATCGATCGGACTGCCATGCTGTTCGCCGCCGCGGCGCGTTTTGTCTTTTCTACTTTCTACCCTCTACTCTCTCCCCTCTATTTCCCTCGCAAAGCGAGGAAAATGGAGCCATGGGGATTTGAACCCCAAATTCAACCATGCCATGGTCGCGTGATCCCATTTCACTATGGCCCCGGGTTTTTACTCAACCGGAATTATCCGAACCGGGAGGTGGGAGTCAAGTTGCCGCCAGCGCGGGGATGCACGCGCCGCGACGCCTTCTCCGCCGGGACAGTGGCAAGATCAACACGGCGATAGCCAGCATTACGGTGCCCGGCTCAGGCACGCTGGTCAGGCTGATGCCGTTGCTTTGCGCGAAGTCGTTCAGTGCCGAGAGATCATCCGCGCTCGTTGCGGAAGTGCTTGCGTACAGGTTGAAATTATCGGCCAGCAGGACAAAATCGTTGCCGTTAACGGTTCCGCTATAGTTGAAATCACCGGCATCCCAGCCGTTGGTGACCGCGTCGTTGAAATGCGTCGCCATCAGGGTGAAGTCCGTCCCGTTGACTTTCCCATCGAGGTTGGCGTCGCCGAGCAAAGTGTAGGCAATTTCGATCTGGCCGCTGGAGAGACCGGCGGGATTGCCCGCGTCGGCGGCATCGGCATAACCGATGCCGTAGCTGGCGAAGTTAACCAGCGCCGTGCTGCTGGTGATTCCGATCCCGGTCCAGGTGCCGCCGTTATATCCGCTGGTGATCAAGGCGACGATGGAAGAGATGGGGTCGGCCCCTGAGCCGTAGTTGATGATGATATGGTTGTTCGTGATATCAAGCGTGCCATTCCCGGTAATACCCAGCGAAGTGATGTTCACGTTGCTGGTGGGCGCGGTGATGGGAGTGCTCGCCGACTGGCTCCCTTGGGTGACGCCTGACTCAAGCTGCACTTGGCCGCTCCCGGAGATCGTCAAGGGCCCATCGGGAAGCGCGCTGGTGGTGGCGCTGGCGACGGAGGTTGGAGCGATTTCAAGCAAACCGGCGGAGACGGAGACCCCACCGGTAAAGGTGTTCAGCGTGGAAAGCGTCAGCGTTCCCGAGCCGGACTTGCTCAAAGAGCCCGTGCCCGCGATAGCGCCTGCGCCGCTGATGGAATAGTTCCCGGTGCTGCTCACCAAGATGGAGCCCGGGCTGACGGTCGTGCTGAGGGTCACGGAATAATGGCTGTTGTTGGAATCATTGAACGCCACGTTCGAGCCGTTGGAATATGCGACACCGGTGCTTTCATCGACCCAGTTCTTGGCGGATGTGCTCCAGGTCACGCCGTCGCCATTGCCCGTGGAATTATTCCAGAAGAGGCTCGCGACGGCAGTATAGACAACGGCGGTTGAGGGCACATTCACGGTGCTGTTAGCGAGATCGTCGGTGGCAGGCGTGCCGTAATAATCGGGGCCAAGCATATAGGGATACGCCGCGTTTCCGCTGGTATCCGTGGTGGCGAAATAGGCGTAAGTTCCATTAGGAAACTGCGGCGTGTAGACGAACGCGCCGTTGTACTGGTCCAGTTCCGCCTCCCCTGAGGCAAGCGACTGCCCCGCGACATACTGGTAATCCTGC
>Ga0302325_10000302_pt1 | contig 141097 bp, 121 predicted proteins | sample Palsa_T0_2_FD_201948 | JGI IMG/M metagenome (GOLD analysis project Ga0302325, IMG submission 201948) | Peat permafrost microbial communities from Stordalen Mire near Abisko, Sweden - Palsa_T0_2 | ecosystem: Environmental > Terrestrial > Soil > Palsa > Peat permafrost | place: Sweden: Abisko...
GCCGCGGGACCATCCACCGCCATCTCCATCGTCGCCGTCATCTCGAAACCCCTCGCGTCGATTGCCACACGCGAGCAGGATTCGCCAAGTCGACGCAGAATCCTACAAAAAACCTAACAAAGCACTAATAGGACGGCCTGCAATCACAGGCCCTCGCGACCGCGGGCAACGTTGATTTGGCGGAAGGCCCTCGACCCTGCAGCCACTCTGATGGCGATCGAAGACTCCCTGTTAGCGGTACGCACAACGGATTTTCGAGACCGTAGCATTGGGCTCTGTAGAGCGGAAGAGCGACTGCTCGCGCCACAACTCGCGCCAGTCCTCGCGAAACACTACTTGAGAGTTGAGGGCTCAGCGAGCGAGTGGGCGCGGCTCGAATATCCCGTCGGAGGGCTCGCGTGCGGCGCGGTGCTCTGCGCCGTAGTAGGAACGAGCGGCGAAGCATCCCGGACGCCATTGCGAGATCCTCCGACCAATGAGCTTGACCAGCCTATTGCGCCTAGGCCGTGGCCCGGTCTGGGATTGGTTCGAGACAAATCTCCCCGAGACGCAGAGACTCTGCACGAGCGCTAACCGCGAACTCCGCGGTGGCGGCACCAAGGAGCCGTGCGCGGTGCCGCCCGTGCCCGGGACCGATCACGGGCTCGTGGGGACAGCCGTCGGCTACCTCCTCAGCGCGCACCTACGATCAGACGCGCTCGACAGCACGGTCGCCACCAGCGCGGCCAGGCTTCTGGACGGTCCACTGCGCCGCGCACACATCCCGCCGAGCGCGATCGAGCGGCTCGCTGTCGCCCGCGTCGCCAAGCTCACGCCCTCGCAGCGGTCACTGAACAACGAACAGTGGTCTGAGCTTTGCCGCCTCGTCGCGATCCTCGCCCGCTTCGAGCAGTATTTCCGCGCCGGTCCAACCGTCTTGCCCTATCTCGCCGAGCCGCTGACGACACACGGCGATAATCTCAACGAACTCGCTTTTGCGCTGATGAGCGAGTCAACCATGCTCGATCTTGACGTTCTCGGTCGTGTAACCGTCGAAGACCACCTGAGCATTGCGACGCCGGCGAACTCCCCATCGGCCCCATTTTTGCTCAGAGCGCGGCACTTGGCAGCGCCGACGCCGACCTGATCTACGACGGCACCCTCGTGGACTTGAAGTCCACCTCCAGGCTCGGATCATTGGCCGCGACGAGGTCTAGCAGCTGATCGTCTACCTACTGGCCGACACCGATGACAGCTACAACATTGCCCGAGTCGGCTTCGCGCCGCTTCGGCGGCGCCGCTCGATCTTTTGGCTTGCGGAGGACCTGATTCGCGAACTCGCCGGAGGCCAGACGCGACCGGTCAAGCAACTCAGGAAGGACTTTGCGGCCCTGCTGACGCCATTGGCCCGACAGCACGGCCTTCATGCGCCGCGAGTCACTTCGACTGAAGATGCGTGGGGAATGATGGCTTCCTGGCCGTTCGCAAGATCAGCCGAGACCCGGAGGTCATTGAGTCGCTCAAGCTCTATGTGTTGCTTACTCCGCAGGGATGCTCTCGGAGTAGGTCTTCACGACCAAGCGCGGCTGAACGAGTTCGTGAGACGCCACCGGGGCCGACCACCGCGCCGACCTTCGATGAGTTCGCCGAGGAATGGTGGACGCTGCGCATGGGGCAGCTCGCGCTCAGGCGATGCGCCGCGGCGAGGACGAGACGGCGCAGCCCCAGGCGCTGGTCGAGGGCGGGGTTATGGCCAACGGGATGAGGGCGAGGCCGCGACGTACTTGGACCACTTAACGCAAAAACTCCCGATTTGCAGGGTGTTTTCCCAGTGCCCCCGCCAGGAGTCGAACCTGAATCCACCGCTTAGGAGGCGGTTGTCTTATCCATTGGACTACGAGGGCAAAGGCCCCGAGCGGCGAGGGGCTATTGGAAGGCTACCGGGCCTGGTGCACTGCGGCGGGGTCTGCTCGCAGGCTACCGCGACGGATGCAGCGCGGCGAGGTGCTCGAGGTCCTCGCCGGTAAGGCGGTGGGTGATCCACTCGGGCATCGTTTGCGCCCGCAGGCCGCTGTAGAAGCGAAGGGCCGGTTCGTTCCAGTCGAGCGCCGCCCATTCCAGGCGCCCTCCGCCGCGCTCGCGCAGGCGTGCCGCCACCGCGGCCAGCAGCGCTCTGCCAACGCCCTCGCGACGGTGGGCGGGGCGTACGAAGAGATCCTCCAACCACACGCCGCTGCTGGCGAGGAAGCTCGAGAAGGTGGGGAAGTAGAGCGCGTAGCCGACCACCGCGTGTGGTTTGTCGAGCTCGGCGATCAGCGCCTCCGCGGCCGGGCGGGGGCCGAACAGAGCTTCGTCCAGCTGTTTCTCGGTTGCCTGCAGCTCGTGCAGAAGGTCCTCGTACTCCGCCAGCTCGGCGAACATCTCGAGCAGCTCGGGCACATCGCTGTCGCGCGCATCCCTGATCGCCAGTGGCCTGGAGGGGGCTGGCCGATCGGATTTAGTGGAACGACTTCCCCCGGCCATCAACGGCCTCCCCCGGCCATCACCGATCGGGCCGCTGCGGGTAGATCTCGTCGATGGTGGTGAGCGCCTCGTACTTGCCCTGCCCCTCGCCGAGTGCTGCCTGAATCGCCTGCGCTCCGCCGGCGAGGCGGTCGAGCACGCTCACCACGCCCACCACCGTCAGGCCCTCGCCTCGCACGCGCTCCAGCGCCTCGATCGTGGAGCCTCCGGTCGTGACCACGTCCTCAACGCTCGCCCGGCGTGAGCTCCGGGCCCTCGATCCAGCGCTGCAAGCCGTGCTCCTTGCGCTCTTTGCGCACGATGAACGCCTTCGGGATCCCTGCCGCGAGCGCCGCGCACGCCACTGGGATCGCGCTCACGGGAACGCCGCCCACGGCGCTGGCCCCCCACGCGCGGGCCCGATCGGCCACCAGCGCGCCGATCGCCGTGAACGTATCGGGCAGCAGGATCGCGCGCTTGGCGTCGACGTAATACTGCGCTTGGCGTCCGCTGGTGAGCGTCACCTCGCCGATCACCAGCGCATGGGCACGCAGATCCGCCTGCAGTTGTGCGCGAGCGGCCTGCAGATTGCTCGTAGGTTCGGCCAGCGTGTCCACCTTGGGATCTAATCTAGCTCGATGCTCTCCCTCTCGGCCGGCTCGTGTTCGTCGCGTTCGTAGCGCTGTTGCGGATCGGCTCGCGGATCGCGTGCCTGATCGTGATCGTCTCCTTCGGACTATTCGTGATCGACCAGACCGGCAGCGCCTCCACCCATCAACAGGAAGCGGTGAACGGGACGAATGGAGGCCCAACGTCCACGCCGACAAAGCCTCCCGCGAAAGAGGACGAAGCGCACAAAGTGATCGACGAAGTCGCCGGCAAGCTCACATCGCCCTTCTCCGGGATCACGGCGAATTCCACCAGCCAGTGGGTGATTCGCGGGGTGGGCACCGTGATGGCGCTACTCGTCTACGGCGTTGGGGTCGGCTTTCTGGCGCGCTTCCTGCGCCTACGGGCGTAGGGGGCACTGCAGGCCCTCAGTAATACACGTCCACCGGGGTTCCCACCCGCACCCACGCGTAGATCGCGGGTGCATCCGGGATCGGCACCCGCAGGCAGCCGTGGCTGGCGGCGTAGGTGGGCACTTCGGGGTATCCGTGGATCGCGTAGCCGCGGATGAAGTAGTTGGAGTCCACCATTCCCTCCGAGTTGACCCCCGGCGTCTTCAGGTAGACCCGGAAGCGGCCCAGCACCGTCGGGGTGGAGGGCTTGCCCGAGCTCATCGTGTAGATGCGCCGCACGCGCCCACCCGGTTCGATCTCGGCCAGCACCTGTGACGCAAGGTCGGCCTCCACGTGTCTGCCGTCCCGTGGGTAGCGCACGCGGAAGGCGCCTGCTCCCCGCTGCAGCAGGTGGAAGACTTGAGCGTCGGTGTCGGGCACGCGTTCGAGACCGGTCAGCTTGCGATAGGCCGTCACCGCCTGGCCGGTTGCTTCGTCGAAGACGCCGTTCATCGCCACCGCGTAGTGCAGCGCGCTCAGCGCCGACTGCAGCAGCCACACTCCCGGGCCGCGTGCGCCTTCGCTCATGTCGGGGGCGATCACGCGCATCTCCACCGGCTTCGCCTTGAACGCCGTCATCTGGGCCGTGGCGGTGTGTGCCGCGCTCACATGCACCAGGCCGGGTCGGGAGCTCGAGTAGCCGAGGCGAAAGCGCCCCGCGCCGCCGGGTCCGGGAAGCACGCTCACCGTGTTGGTCGCGACGTTGCGCCCATCCCTGGCGAAACGCACGGTCACCGTCTGGCCGGCCTCGAACGGGTGCACCACGCCGCTCACCACGAGACGTTCGTCGGTGAGCAGAAATGCCGGACGGCCGCGCAGGTGCTGGGTGGCGAGCGTCATCTGCCCGGCAATCGGGCTCGACGGCGGCGTCGATGGTGGTGGGGCGGCGACCATCGCCTTCGATCCTACGACGCGTGGGCGACGGCTCCCGGCGGCGGGGTTATCACGCCGACCCACCGCAGCGCCAGCGCCAGTAGCGCGATCATCCCCAGCGCGGCCACGGTCAGCACCGGGATCTGCCAGCCCCAGCCCTCCAGCGCACCGAAGGCGATGCAGTTGTTGAGGCAGTGCGTGGCGATGCATGGGTACAGCGAGCCGGTGTAGCGGTACAGCAGGCACAGTCCAAACCCGAGCGACGCCAGCGGGATCAGATCGACCACCGGGGCCGAGCCGGTGTGGACGCCGCCGAACACCAGGCCCGTGATCAGCGCCGCCGGCCACAGCCCGCGCCAGTTGTACAGCGCCCGGAAGATGAAGCCGCGGAACAGGAACTCCTCGCAGATCGGCGCCACGACGCACGTGAGCCATGCGCTCAACAGCAGCAGCGTGGTGCCTTCGTTGGCCCCCAGCTGTTCGAGCAGTTTCTCTTTCGTGTTGACGTTCAGGATCTCCGCCCAGATCGCGCTGAACACGAGGAAAGTGAACAGCGTCACGAGGATCATTGCGAGCGCCCACAACCAACCCAGGCGTGGGCTCAGCCAGCCGATGCAGGGCCGTTGCAGCCCGAACTGCCACGCACGCACCGTGCGCCCGCCGACTTTGGCGAGCAGCACCGCCACCAGCACGAAGGCCCCGTCCTGCACCACGGTGTCGAGGATCTCCAACCATCCGGGGATCGAGGAGGAGGTGATGCTGACTCCGAGCAGCGCCGCCGGGATGTCCACCACCAGCCCCCCCACTGCCGCCAGCAGCAGCCCACCGAAGAGCGCCGCCGGCGCTGTCCACCACGGCCAGGTGTCGGCCGGCAGCCTTGGGCCGGGAGGCCCTGGAGGATCGCTCGGCACGGGAGCGAGATAGGGCTCGACCGGGAACAGGACGAGCTCGGTCTCGAGCGGCGCTGGGGAGGGGATGTCGGGCTGGAGCTCCATGTGTGCATTCATCGTCGTCGGAGTCCAGCCAGCTTACGGTCAATGTGCGCCGTCCACGCCGCTGTGCTCGTCTCACTGCATCGGCGCTATCCAAGTAGCGGTGGCAGCTGCGCCAGCGAGGAGATGCTCGGCACGCCGGGGGGCTGCTCCCCGAGCTCGGCATCCCCGCGGCGCAGCAGCACGGCACGTATCCCGGCGGCGAGCGCCCCGTGGATGTCCTGGTCCAGCGAATCTCCGACGTGCACCGCGCGCTCGGGGGCGCACCCGGCGAGCGCCAGCGCGGCCGTGAAGATCTCGGGGGCCGGCTTCGGGCGCCCCACCTCGGCGGAGGTCACGACCCCGTCGACCATCCCCTCCAGCCCCACGTTGCGCAGCACCGCCGGCAGCGAGACATCCCAGTTGCTCACCACCACCAGGGCCAGGCCGCGAGCGCGCAGTCGCGCGAGTACGGCGGGCACCTCGGGGTAGGCATCGAAGCGCAGCGAGTCCAGCATCGCCGCGCTCAGCTGCTCGAGCGAGAGTGCCTCCACCGCTTGCGGGGGAAGCTGCGCGTGCAGCACCTCTGCGCAGCGGCGGCGCAGATCCTCGAGCGCACCCGGGTTGCGTCCCTCGTGGTGGTGGGTCCGGTAGTAGCCGATCTCCGCGCGGAAGGCACGCTCGGCGTCGGCCGACGCAAGCTCCACGCCGTGAGCGTCGCGCAGCCGCTCGACCAGCCTGGGCCAAGGCGGCTCGAGCGCCACCAGCGTGCCCAGCCCGTCCAGCAACACCGCGTCGATGTCTATGCCACCCAGTGCCAAGTCGCGAACTCGCCCACGAACAGGGCCATCAGCAGCGCCATCGCCGCGAGCACCGGCAGGCGCGCCCGCGGTCGTTCCGCCAGCCAGGCCCCCAACCACATTGCCAGTGGGAACAGCACCACCTCGAAGCGCGGCAGCGACATCAGCGGCTGGGGTGCCACCGGGTAGGAGAGCGGCAGCGCGAGTGCCGCCAGCACGTACACGCCGTACGCCAGCGGCAGGCGACGCAGCACGCCGACCACCATCGGCACCGCCGCCAGCAGGAACGCGAACAGCATCACGTTGTGCCCGGCGTCCACCAACGGGTCTCCGCCGGCCACTTTGAAGTACACGTGGGTGCGCTGGAAGGAGAGCAGCTGGCGCGCCCCGTCGAAGGCGGCACGCGCACCATCCCACACGGCCACGTATGGGCCGGCGAAGTGCCTGTTCCAAGCCTCCTGGGCGTGGAACGGCAGCAGGGCGCTGCCGCCCGCCAGCGCCAGGTAGGCCATGTAGGCGCCCAACCCCACCGGCAGCGCCACCACCCACAGCACGTCGCGGCGCACTCGATACCGAGGCTGCCACCACGGGCGCATCGGGAGATCGGGCCGGTCGGGTTGGGCACCGGGCGGCTCCGCCTCGCCTCGCAAGCGGCGGCGAAGGAAGTCCGGCGGGCGGTCTTCCCGCGGCCCGTACAGATAGAGCACCATCATCGGCGCCACCAGCACCAGCCCCGCGCTGCGCGTGGCGCTCGCCAGCGCCCCCAGCACCCCAGCCCATCCCCACCGTCCCTGGCGCGCACACCAGAAGAGGCCGACCGACAGCGCCAGATACAGCGACTCCGAGTACACCGCTGAGAAGAAGAACGCCATCGGCGCGAGCGCCGTCACGAGCACCGCCAGCCGCGCCACGTCGTCGCCGTGGCCGGAGCGCCCGGGGTGGGCGAGGCTCCCTCGATGCAGGCGCCCCAGCTCCAAGGTGCTCAAGCGGTGGATCCCATACAGCGCCGCCGCCAGCGCCACCAGCGAGATCGCCACCCCCGCGGCGATCGGCGGGGCACCCAGCTCCGAGAGCGCGCGCACGCCGAGCGGGTAGAGCGGGAAGAAGGCCGCCCGCGAGCCGGTGCCGAAGGCGGCGAGCTGGGGGCGGTAGCCGTAGTGGGCGATCACCAGGTACCACACCGCGTCCCAGCGCGCCACGGGGGCCACCAGCAGGTTGCCCAGCCAGCCGAAGCCACTCGTGACGCCGGCCGGATCGAAGGCGCTGCGCGCCCGTCCCACCCCGAACACGGCGACCGCGCCCACGCCCGCCGCGAGCACGATCAGGCGCGAGATCCACAACGCCCGCCAGCAGTCGCGCACCGCCGCCATCCGCGCGGGGTCCGCACGGAGCCGTGCATACCAACCATGCGCACCGCCGGCGTTGGAGCCCGGCGAGTCGGGGACCTCGGCGCCCGGTGCATTCGGAGCGCCGTCGAGCGTCGCGGTGGCAAGCTCGCCCGCGCTCTCCACAACGGCCATCTCGGCGGTGTCGCTGCTCATCTGTCGGGCGTCCGCTTCTCGATCGTGCTCACAAAACCGTGCGGCGTGACGGACGTGACTGGCAGGAAATCACAGATTGGGGCGGTACCCTCCCACAAGCAGCCTTCGCGCTCCCCTTCGCATGTCCAGACTCGCACGCCAACGTCGCCGCCACCACCGGGGGCCCTCGCGCATTCTGTTCGCCACCCTGATCGTGCTGGCGAGCGGATTGTTCCTCGGCGCCGTTGGCGCGGTGGCGTACGTGATCGCGGTCGCCGACTCCACGCCGGGCCTGGCCGGGCGCCACCCGATCGTCGACGGCGCCTCTTCGCAGGTGTTCGCCGCCGACGGTACGCGTCTCGGGTTCATCCAGTCCAACGAGCTGCGTTCGCCGATCCCTTGGTCGCAGATCACCGCCAACCTCTCCAACGCCACGGTTGCGATCGAGGATCAGCGCTTCTACAAGGACGACGGCATCGATCCCACCGGGATCTTCCGTGCCGCGGTCAAGGACCTCGTGCACGGCGAAGCGATCCAGGGAGCATCCACGATCACGATGCAGCTGATGCGCAACCTCTACCTCGGCGGGGACGAGCGCACGTTCAAGCAGAAGATCACCGAGGCGAAGCTGGCGCTCGAATACAACGAACACCACAGCAAGCGCTCGATCCTCACCAGCTACCTCAACAGCGTCCCCTACGGCACGGTCGGCGGGCAGACCGCGATCGGGGTGCAGGCTGCCTCGCGGATCTTCTTCGACAAACCGGCCTCCCAGCTCGACCTCGAGCAGGCGGCGCTGCTGGCCGGCCTGCCCCAGGCGCCCTCGGAGTACAACCCCTTCCTCTACCCCGACGCGGCACGCCAGCGACGCAACGAGGTGCTGGGCAAGATGGCCGAACTGCGCTACATCACCCCCGCCCAGGCAGCCGCCGCCAAACACGCGCCGCTGGAGGTCCGCCACGGCGACTTCTACTCAGAAAAAAAAGAAGGCTTCTTCTTCGAATACGTCCGCCAGCAGCTGATCCAACGCTACGGGCGCAAAACCGTGGAACGGGGCGGTCTGCAGGTCCACACGACGCTCGACCTGCATAAGCAGGAACTGGCGCAGAAGGCGATCGCCGAAGTGCTCGACGAGCCCGGGGACCCGGCGTCGGCGATCGTCACGATCGATCCCCACAACGGCGACATCGAAACGATGGCCGAGTCCGAAAGCTACGAGCAGTCGCAGTTCAACCTCGCCTCCGAAGGCCATCGCCAGCCGGGCTCGACCTTCAAGGCGATCGACCTCGCCGACGCGCTCTCGCGCGGCGTGGACCCCAACACCACCTACTACGTCTCCAAGACCCTGACCAAGGGCTGGCTAGCCGCCGAACCGAACTACGAAGTGCACACCTTCGAGGGCACCTCGCTGAACAAGTCGATCAACCTCGTGCAGGCGACGCTCGCCTCCGACAACACCGTCTACGCGCAGCTGGCCGCCGACCTGGGCGAGGAATCGATCACCGAAATGGCGTACAAAATGGGCGTCAAAACCCACCTGCTCGGCAACCCCTCCCAGGCGTTGGGGGGCCTCGAATATGGGGTCACGCCGCTGGAAATGGCCGACGTGTACTCCACCCTGGCCGACGGCGGCTACCGCAACACGCCGATCGCGATCACCGAGGTCGTGTTCCCCGACGGCCACGTCGACTCCAGCTGGGGCACGCCGCATCGCGTGAAGGTCCTCTCCAACGGGGTCACCGCCGAGGAGACCACGATCCTCCACGAGAACGTCCTCGATGGGACCGCAGTGCGCTCGGCGATCGACTGCCCCACCGCCGCCAAGACCGGCACCACCACCGAACTGGTCGACGCCTGGCTCGACGGTTACACGCCCGACTACGCGACGGTCGTGTGGATGGGCTACCCCAAGGAACGCATCCCGATGACCGACGTTCACGGCGAAGCCCAGCAGGGAGGGGCGCTGCCAGCGGTGATCTGGCACGACTACATGGCGGCGGTGACCGAAGGAAAGCCCTGCGTGGAATTTCCCCAGCCGACCGAACCGCTAGTTTACAAACCGTTCTTCGGCAAATACGAGACGATGGACCAGTCTGGCGCGCCCGGCACTGGGCTCGAACCCAACCTCGGCCTTGGCGCCGCCGGCAAGGCGACACCTAACGCTCACGGCAAGGCCCATCATGGCAAGGAAACCGCCGCGCCCGGCGTGGCGAAAGAAACGCCGGCCGCGGGCACCGAACCGCAGGCTGGTGGTGGGGCGCCAACAGAAAAACCCCCCGCCGAACCCGCCGCGCCGAACAAAGCTCAGACCGAACCGGGGGCTGGCACTCCGGGCGCTGGTGGGGTGGGCGGGCCCAATACCGGCACGCCCAATGCCGGCTCCGGTGGCGCCACGAGCGGCGGCACCGCGCCGCCGTGATGGCCCGACCAGCTGGGTGGCGCCGGCTGGACCGCCTCGATCCCGGTGGCACCGCGCCGCCGTGACGATTGCCTGGTGCTAGGTTGTGCGCACTCGTGGCAAAGGAAGACAAGGTCGAATTCGAGGGCGAGGTGATCGAGGCTCTGCCGAACGCGATGTTCCGCGTGAAGCTCGACAACGATCACGTCGTGCTGGGACATGTCGCCGGCAAGATGCGCCGCTTCCGTATCCGCATCCTCCCAGGGGACCGCGTGCGTTGCGAGCTCTCCCCTTACGATCTCGACCGCGCGCGAATCGTCTACCGGCATCGCTGAGGCGTGTCCGAGTGCGGGCGGCGCGGGCATGCCGATCCTCGCCAGGCGTCCTCGGAGGACTCGACGACCGTGTCTGGGCGCGGTAGCGAGCTCGCTCTGATCGAGGCGATCGCGGCCGAGCTCGAGCAAGGCCGCGGCGCCGATCGCGCCAACGATCGGGTGCTGCGGGGCATCGGCGACGATGCCGCGGTGGTGCGTGCCCGCCCGCTGTGCGTGACCTCGGTGGACGCGATGATCGAGGGGGTGCATTTTCGTCTGCGCGATGGCTGGATGACGCCGGCACAGATCGGGGCCCGGGCACTCGCCGCGGCGCTGTCGGACCTTGCCGCGATGGGCGCCGATGCGGGGGAGGCCTATCTCGTGCTCGGCTTGTCGCCGGGGTTCACCGAGGCGCAGGCGCTCGAGCTGGTGGCTGGCGCTCATGTGCTTGCGAGCTCCACTGGGGTTACGATCGCCGGTGGGGATGTGGTGCTGGCACCCGCCCTGATGGTGTCGATCACGGCCGTCGGCTGGGCCGACTCCGAGGACGAGCTGGTCGGCCGCGACGGAGCCCAGCCCGGCGACCTGGTGGGAGTGACCGGCCGCCTCGGGGGCGCCGGTGCCGGTTTGGCGGTGCTGGAGGGGCGCGTCGTGCCCGGGGTGCGGGCGCTGGCTGAGGCGCGCGTCGTGCCCGGGGTGCGGGCTGTGGCTGACGCGCGGGTCGTGCCCGAGGTGCGGGCTGTGGCTGACGCGCGGGTCGTGCCCGAGCCGCTGGCTGTGCGACGGCACAAGACCGGCTCGAAGCGACCGACCGGATCGGCTGCGGACGCCGTGCTGACTCGCCTGCGCCACCCGATCCCCCGACTCGCCGAGGGCCGCGCGCTGGCAACCGCCGGGGCTCGAGCCATGATCGACCTCTCCGACGGTCTGGCCACCGATGCCGGCCACATCGCCCGCGCGAGCGGCGTGTGCGTGGAGATCGACCTCGGGGCGCTGCCGCTGGACGAGGGGGTTGCGGAGATCGCCGCCGAGCTGGAAGTGCCCGCATGGCAGCTCGCCGCGGGGACCGGCGAAGACTACGAGCTCTGCGTCTGCATTGCGCCCGCCGACCGCCGGCGAGTCGAGGCGGCGCTCGCCGAGCTGGGGGGTGCGCAGGTCACATGGGTTGGACGCGTGGCGCAGGTCGCCGACGGGCCCACGCCGGCCACGGGGGGAGCCCCCCGAGCCGGGGTCGTGCTGCTGGACACAGACGGGCGCATCCAGCAACTGGAGGGATTCGAGCACCGCTGGTGAGAGAGCCGGGCGGCGGTCGCGGGTGCTCCGGCTGCCGACCCGGACGGAGTCGATTCGAGATACATAGGACTACCCGAATATGCCGACGGTCAAGATATATCCACGGCGTCCGATATTCGTGCCATGCGCACATCACTGCTGCCGCTGGACTCGGTGCTGGGGCCCCGCGAGCGTCGCATTTTGGGCGCCGTCACAGCGGTATTGATCGCGCTCGTCTTGGCGACCGGCGCCCACGCCGTCCTCGGCATCGGGGGGAGCTCCGTCGAAGAACCGATCCGCGACTGGCTGACCTCGGCGGTGTACATCCTCGTCGGGGTGATCGTCTGCTGGCGCGCGGTGCGCACCACCGAGTCGCGGAAATCGTGGATGATCTTCGCGTTCGGCATCTCGATCTACGGCCTCGGCAACGTGCTGTGGGCGGCCTGGATCGAACACCTCCCCAACCCGCCGATCCCCTCGATCTGCGACGGGATGTGGCTGACGCTGTACCCGTGCTGCTACGTCGGGATCGTAGGCCTCGCCCGCCTGCGCGAGCGCCGCGTGCCGGCGCGGATGTGGCTCGACGGGATCGTCGCCGGGCTCGGGATCGCGGCGATCGGGGCGGCGATCGTGGTGCGCCCGGTGCTGGCGACGGTATCCGGCGGGACCGCGGCGGTGATCACCGAGATGGCCTACCCGCTGTGCGACCTGCTGCTGGCCGCACTGGTGGTGGGGGTGCTCGCGCTGCGTGGGTGGCGCCTGGACCGGATGTGGGGGATGTTGGGCGCCGGCTTCCTGGCGCTGGCGGCGGCCGACTGCCTGTACGCGCTGCAGGTGGCGCACGGCGCATCGGCTCCCAGCGCGCTCACCAACCTGACCTACGACATCGGCGTGATGCTGCTGGCGCTTGCGGCGTGGCAGCCGGGAGCGGCGATCGAGACCGACACCGTCCCGAGCTCGGGGGTGCTGGCGATCCCGGCCGCCTTCACGGTGAGCGCGCTCGGCCTGTTGATCTACGACCACTTCAGCCGCCTCGACCCGATCGCACTGACGCTTGCGATGCTGACGATGCTGGTGGCGTTTGCGCGCGTGGCACTCACCTTCCGCGACGTGCACGCGCTCGCCGAAACGCGCCGCCAGGCGATGACCGACGACCTCACGCTGATGCCCAACCGCCGTCACTTCCTGCGCTGCGTGCGCGAGGGGATCGTCGCCAGCCGCGCCACTGGCGAGAGCGTGGCACTGATGATCGTCGACCTCGACCACTTCAAGGAGCTCAACGACACGCTCGGCCACGACGCCGGCGACCAGCTGCTGCGACAGGTGGGGGAGCGCCTGAACGCGGTGCTGCGCGCCAGTGACACGGCGGCGCGCTTGGGGGGAGACGAGTTCGGGGTGCTGCTCTCCGATTCCAGCGACGGCGCCAACGCGGAGCTGGTGGCGGAGAAGATCCTCAAGACGATCGCGCAGCCCTTCCCGATCAAGACCGTCGGCCTGCGCGTGACCGCGAGCATCGGGATCGCGCTGTTCCCCGAGCACGCCGAAAACGAGGAGCAACTGATGCAGCACGCCGACGTGGCCATGTACGAGGCAAAGGCCGCGCAATCGGGGTACGCCTGCTATGCGCGTGAGCGCGACAAGCACTCGCTCGAGCGTCTCACGCTCGCCGGGGAACTTTCGCACGCGCTCGAAAACGGCGAGATCGAAGCCTACTTCCAGCCCAAGGCCGACGCGGGCAGTCGCCGGATCGTCGGCGTGGAGGCGCTCGTGCGCTGGCAGCACCCCACGCGCGGGCTGATCTCACCGGCGGAGTTCGTGACGGTCGCCGAGCAGGCCGGGTTGGGGCGGGCGCTGACGCGCAGGATGCTCGACCTCGCGCTCACACAGGCGCGGATCTGGCGCGATGAAGGCTTCGAGCTGCACGTGGCCGTGAACACCACGGTGGCCGACCTGCAGGACACTCAGTTCCCGGCGGAGGTCGCCGCGACGCTGGAGGCTCATGGGCTCCCCCCGGAGGTGTTGGTGCTGGAGGTCACCGAGAACATGGTGCTCGCCGACCCCGTGCGCGTCGGCGACGTCCTCGCGCAGCTCGGCGAGCTCGGCCTCGGTCTCTCGCTCGACGACTTCGGCACCGGCTTCTCCTCGCTCACCCACCTCAAGTCGCTGCCCGTGGGGGAGGTCAAGATCGACCGCTCGTTCGTCGGGCGGATGACCACCGATCCGGTGGACGCGGCGATCGTGCAGGCGACGATCCAGCTGGCGCACTCGATCGGCATCCGCGTGGTAGCGGAGGGGATCGAGGACCAGGTGACATGGAGCTCGCTGGTGGCCAACCGCTGCGAGCTGGTGCAGGGGTATGCGCTCTCGCGGCCGCTGCCGGCGATCGACCTCGACACGCTGCTGCGCGCCCAGCCGCTGCCCGACGTTGCGGGGACGCTCGACGGGGTGGACGCGCTGAGCCAAAACGACCCCCCACCGAGCGCGCCCTCGTCAAACGGGCACGGCGGCAACGGACACAGCGGCAACGGGCATAGCGGCAATGGGCATAGCAACAACGGGCATAGCGGCAACGGGCACGGCGGCCGGCCGGCGAGCAGGCAGCCCTCCGAGGCGCTGCGCGACCTCACGGCACTGACCCGCTCGCATCCGATGATGGACGCGGTGATCGAGGAGATCGACGGGCGCATGATCCGCGTGGGCTCGCAGTGGCTGGCGGACTTCGCCTCCTGCAACTACCTCGGCTTCGACCTCGACCGCGAGATCATCGAGGCGGTGCCCGCCTATCTGGACGCGTGGGGCACCCACCCGAGCTGGTCGCGGCTGCTGGGCAGCCCCGTGGTGTACGAGCAGATCGAGCAGCGCCTCGCGGCGCTGTTGGGCAGCGAGGACTCGCTGGTGCTGCCGACGATCACCCACATCCACCTCTCGACAATCCCCGTGCTGGCGGGGTCGGGCACGATCTTGCTCGACTCGCGGGCGCACAAGACGATCTACGACGGCACCCAGATGGCGCGCGCACACGGCGCCACCGTGGAGCGCTTCCGATTCGAAGATCCCGGGCACCTCGACGAGCTGCTGCGCGGAGCACGCGGGCGCGGGGGGCCGCTGCTGGTGTGCATGGACGGGGTCAACAGCATGACCGGCAACCCGCCCGAGATGCGCGCCTTCGCGCAGGTGGCACGCGAGCACGGAGCGCTGCTGTACGTCGACGACGCCCATGGCTTCGGCGTGATCGGCGAGCGCGGCCCAGCCGAGCGCTGCCCGTACGGGATGCGCGGCAACAGCATCGTCCGCTACTACGGCGAGAGCTACGAGAACCTGATCCTGGTGGGGGGCTTCTCCAAGGCCTACTCCTCGCTGCTCGCGTTCATCGCCTGCCCGACCGAGCTGAAGGAGCTGCTGAAGGTCGCGGCGGCTCCCTACCTCTACTCGGGGCCCTCGCCGGTCGCCTCGCTGGCGACGACGCTCGTTGGCTTCGACGTCAACGAGCGCCGCGGGGAGCAACTGCGCGAGCGCGTGTGGAGGCACACTGCGCGCGTGCTGGAGTGCCTCGCGCGGCTGGAGGTGCACACCCCCAACCACTCCGGGCTGCCGATCGTCGAGATCCCGCTGCGCGACCACGAGCGCATCGGGGAGGTGGGACAGCTGCTGTTCGACCGCGGGGTGTACGTCACGCTCGCCGCCTACCCGCTGGTACCCCGCGATGAGGTGGGTTTCCGCGTGCAACTGACTGCGGCCAACACCGATGCAGAGCTCGACACGCTGATCGGGGCGCTGGAGGAGCTTGCGGGGATGGGCGAGCTGCGGCCCGTGGAGCAGGCGAGCCAGCCACCGGTCGAGCAGGCTCCATCCGCCGAGCTGGCGAGCGCCCCGCAAGCGGAGTCGGTGGCGTAGGGAGCCGCCGCGGGCCCGCACGCGCCGATGAAAGAATGCGCGATAGCGGGAACCCGCCTTGGTGGGACATGATTGGGAGAAAGACGTGATCGCCCGCTACCGCGCTCTGTTCTCCACGCCGGGTGTGGGCCGGCTGCTGGTGAGCTCGGTGGTGGGGCGCCTGCCCTCGGGCATGTTCTCGCTGGCGATCCTGCTGTTCGTCCACGGGAGGACCGGCTCGTTCCTGGCGGCGGGGGTGGCGGTGGGTGCGTTCTCGCTGGCGGGTGCGGCGATCGGCCCGCTACTCGGGGCGCAGGTCGATCGCCACGGACAGACGCGGGTGCTGCTGGGCGCCGCGCTCGTCCAGGCGGGGCTGCTCGTCGGGCTGGTGCTCGTCACGCAGGCCGGCACGCCGGTGGCGGCCACCATTGCGCTCGCAGGTCTCGCGGGCGGCGCACTGCCGCCGATCGGGGGCTGCGTGCGTGCGCTGTGGTCGGAGGTTGCCCACGGCGAGGAGCTGCAGACCGCTTACGCCCTCGATGCGACCACGCAGGAGACGATCTGGACGCTCGGCCCGCTGCTGGTGGGGTTGACGGCGGGGTTTGCCTCACCTGCCGCGGCGGTGCTGCTGTGCGCCGCGCTGACGGTGGCTGGGGCGCTTTACTTCGCCACCTCCAAGCTCTCCCGCGGCTGGCGGGCGGATCGGCGGGAGCGCACGCGCGGGAGCGCGCTGGGCGCCAGCCCCAACCTGCGCATGCTGCTGTACACGGTGGTGCTGGCGGGCGTGGTGATCGGAGCGGTCGAGGTGGGCCTGCCCGCACTGGCGGTGGGGCAGGGCGCGCGCTGGTCGTCGGGCCCGCTGCTCGCCCTGTTCAGCCTCGGCAGCATGATCGGCGGCCTGATCTACTCTGCCAGGAGCTGGGCGCTCGAGATCGGCCGGCGCTACAGCGCGATCCTGATGGCGATGGCGGCCGCCGTGGCGCCGCTGATCGTGGTGCACGCGCTCGCCCCGGTGTTCGCCCTCAGCGTGCTCGCCGGGCTCTGCCTGGCGCCGATGATCTCCTGCCAGTTCTCGCTCGTCGGAGCGCTCGCGCCGGAGGGCACCGTCACCGAGGCGTTCACCTGGCATCGCGCCGCCACCGTGGCCGGCATGGCCGCGGGGTCGGCGCTGGGGGGGTCGCTGATCGACGCCCATGGCCCCGGCGGCGCCTTCGCGTTGGGCTGCGTCGGCGTGGCTGCGGCCGCGGCGCTGGCGGTGGGGGGCCGCCGGCGCATCACGCCCGCCACCGTGGCCGGCAGCCCGCTCGCATCGGTGGCACAGGAGCCGGCGCTGGTCGAAACGGGGATGCGAGCCACCGGCTCGCGTCTCCCGGCTTCGGTCGCGACCACGGAAGGCCCGGTGCCGTTCAAGCTCGCGGCCGAGGCGGTGCGGCTGGCGGTGGAAGCGCTGTCGCTGGCGGCGGAGGACTCGCCCGCCCACACGGCCGAGCGCCCTGCGCGGGTTATGCTTGCAGCCGAGGCAGTGGCGCTTGCAGCAGAGGCGGTGGCGCAGAGCGCCGCCTGAGATGGCGGGGCGCGAGTGCCGCCCCCACCGGGGTGGTCTTGGTGAGGCGCGCATACACCAGCAGCCGTTCGGCAGCACTGAACAGGGGGGTGCAGGCGGAGAGCACCAGCCGGCTGTAGTGGGTGCGGCGGATCGCGGAATACACGTCGGTGGGGAGCACGCTGCGCTGCCCGATCACCGTGTAGAGGAAGTGCGCGTACGGCATGTTCACGAGGATCCGATCGCCACGGCGCAGCTCGTCGATGTGGCGGAAGGGCGCGAGGAAGGTGGTGCGGTGGCCGGCGATCGCGGTGGTGGCACCCAGGCCGGGGAAGCGGGTGCCCGGGTAGATGCTCTGCGTGTAGATCCCTGGCCCCTTCTCCAGTTCTTCGGTGCCGGTGCCGTACACCAGCACGAAGTCGGCGCCGATCCGCGGGATGCGGATGCTGCCCACGGCGCTGCCGAGCGCTGCGTGACGCGCGAGCTCGCTCGCGAGGAAGGAGATGCGCCGGCGCTCGTCCACGAGCTCCAGCAGGCGCGCGTTCTCCCGCGCGGTGGGCTTGGCGTGTTCGAGCGTGCGCAGCGTGCCTCGCAGCTGGTCTTGCTGCAATTTCGCATACAACGCCGAGAACGGCTCCTGCCACACGAGCGTGACCCCCACGTCGATCAGCGCCAATACCCCCAGGACGATCAGTGTGCTCGAGAGCGCTCGCAGCACGCGGCGCGCGGCGCCCCGGCGGCCGTGCACGGGGGGGTTGGTGGTGAAGAGGATCTCGGACACGATCACCGTCGCAGCGCGGACTCGGTGCCGCCCAGCGACCCGGGTCCAGCATAGGACAGCGGCCCGCGGATCTTGATCGGCTCGCGCTCGTCCGGCCACCCTCGCGGCTCGCCCGCGTCGTCCTCGCCGGCCTCGCTTGGGGCGAGGGCGACCAACAGCGCCGCCGCGAGGCAGCCGAAGGCGACGCTCCACAGCACCGCGCCCGCCAAGCCGATGCGCCCTCCGGCGAGCAGCAGCAGGGCGGTGTGCGCCACGCCTCCGGGCCCCAGTTGGAGCCGGTGGGCGTAGAAGGCGACCAGCAGCGCTTGCGGTACCACGCCGAGTGCCACCAGAAGGAGCGCCTGGAGGCGCCCCCCGCCGCCACGCCCGCCCGTGCTCCACGCTGGTGGCGCCGCGACGAGCACCAGCCACAGGTTCAAGGCCGGCAGGAGCAGCAGCGCGGTGAGCGGGTTCAACACCCACACCACCGCGGTGAGGCAACCCAGCACCAGCAGCATCCCGAGCGCGGCGGCGTCGGTGCGCGGGCGCACCGGCAGCGCGAGTCGGCGCATCAGCGCGGGCCACGCCAGCCAGGCGAGCACCAGCACCAGCGCGCTCGCCAGCACCGCCTCCAGGGAGTGGCCGTCGAACGGCAGCGCCGCTTCGGAGACGGGTGGGCGCGGGGCGGGTATCGCGCCGAGCGAGCCCAGCAGCATCGCGAACACCGTGCAGATCAGAAACGGAAGGGCGCACGCCAGCGCCCACACCATCCAGCGCCCAACCGGCACCCGTCGCCGGCGCATGCGCGCGAGGCCGTCCCCGAGCACCGCCAGCGCCGGCAGCAGTAGCGCCGCCACCAGCAGCCGCAGCGCCCACGCGGGGATCGCCTTCTGCTGGATCGGCAGCCCCGTTTCGAGGGTCCCACTCGCTTTGCCGCCGCCGATTTCTGGGCCGCCGTCCAACGCATACACGGCGGAGAGCGCCCCCCGCCCGAGCGCTTCCAGTCGTGCGGCGCTCACCGGTTCGCCGGCCGCTGGAGGCAGTTCGTCGCCGGCCCCCACCAGCACCGCGGGCAGCCCGCGCGCGCCGAGCGGACCCTGTTCGCCGCCGGTGAGCGGGAAGGCAAGATGCGCGAGCTGGGTGAGCGTGCCCGGTGCGCTGGTGGTGCCCCCCGCCTGCTGGGCGACCGCGGCCGCCACGGTGCTCTGCAGCAGTGCCGGCGCCGAGCCGGCAGAGGCCGAGAACGAGGCCACCTCGGGACCGGATGTGCGCGTGCCCGCGAGATCGCCGAGCACCAGCGCGGCGTCGAAGCGACCACCCAGGATTTCGCTCGCGTGTGCGGCGAAGTCGGCGGCCCCCCCGTTGCCGCCCGAGCCCCCGCTGGTCGAAACCAGCACGATCGTATGTTGCGTCTCCCCGGCGGAGAGCACTCGCGCGAGTTCGAGCAGCGCCGCGGTGGCGGACAGTTCCGCCTTCGCGCCCTTGCCGGCGGCGTCGCGGTGGGCGAGGAGCACGATCGGAGCTCCACCGGTGGTACCCGGCCGCTGTGCGATCACCGTGGTGAGGGTGCGCTCCCCTTCGATCGTCTGGGCTCGCACGCTGCGCGTGCTAACGGCGAAGCCGCCCTTGGCGGCGTTTCCCAACCCGCGCAGCGTCTGCGCCACGTCGGCGGCGAGCTCGCGATCGCCCTTGCTGCCGGGGCGGCGTTCCGGGAACTCCTTGGCGAGGGCTTCGAGCGTGGCGAAGGCGCGCGCGCCTTCGAAGGCGTCGGGAGCGAGGCTGGAGCTCAGCGGCGCGGTGCGCCCGGTGAGCGAGAACCCCGCGATCACCAGCGCGAACAGCAGCGGGAGGAAGGCTGCGCGGTAGATGCGTCCGTTGAGCACGCTGGCGAAACCATAACGCCAGGCACCCCGTCGCAGGTATGTGCCGCAAACCCCACCCGGCGCAGCCGAAGGCGGAGCCCATCCAAAATATCCAAATCCGGCCGGCCACCATGGTCGCCTGGAACCCCGCGCTCACGCCGCTCCCGCAACCAGGGCGCCTGGAGTATCGGTATCGTGCGCGCGTGCTCCAGCCCGTCGCCGTCGGAACGAAGACGCTCGCCGATTACACCCACATCTGCGGGCGCGACCTGATCGATGAGATCCGCGAGCTGGCGGAGCCGCTGAAGGGCAGCCGCGTGGTGCACGTCTCCGCGACGGCGTTCGGCGGGGGCGTCTCGGAGATCCTGTACACGCTGGTGCCGCTGATGCGCGACGTGGGGCTGGAGTGCGAGTGGCAGGTGATCTACGGGCGCGAGGAATTCTTCAACGCCACCAAGCTGATGCACAACGCCCTGCAAGGCGCGCCCGAGGATCTCGACGAGGAGCAGTGGGAGACTTGGAGGCGCTACAACGAGATGAACGCGCGCGAGCTCTCGAGCGGGTGGGACGTGTGCCTCGTGCACGACCCCCAGCCGGCGGCGCTGCAGCAACTGGCGCCCGGCAAGGCGAAGGGGTGGGTGTGGCGCTGCCACATCGATCTCTCCACCCCCAACCCGGAGACGATCGCCCACCTGCTGCCCTACATCGAGGACTATCCCCAGTCGCTGTTCCATATGCGCGAATACGTGCCGCCGGGGATGAATGGCCACGTCAACATCGTGCCGCCGGCGATCGACCCGCTGACCCCGAAGAACATGGCGCTGTCCCCGGAAGACGCCGCGTATGTGTGCGGCCAGTTCGGGATCGACGTGGATCGGCCGCTGATGTGCCAGGTGTCGCGCTTCGATCCGTGGAAGGACCCGTTGGGGGTGATCGACGCCTACCGCATGGTGAAGGAGCGGATGCCCGCTGCGCAGCTCGCGCTGGTGGGGTCGATGGCGAGCGACGACCCCGAGGGGTGGGACTTCTTCAACGCCACGATCGCCCACGCCGACGGCGACCCCGACATACACATCCTCAACAACTTCAACAACGTCGGCGCGATCGAGGTCAACGCGTTCCAATCTCACTCCGACGTGTTGATCCAGAAGTCCACCCGCGAGGGCTTTGGTTTGACGGTGTCGGAGGCAATCTGGAAGGCGCGACCCTTCATCGGCGGCAACGTCGGCGGGATCCCGCTGCAGGTGGAGGATGGGGTGACGGGCTTTCTCGTCTCCAGCACCGAGCAGTGCGCCGAGCGCGCCTATGAGATCCTCGAGGATCCCGCGCTCGGCAAGTCGCTTGGAAAACGCGGCAAGGAGCACGTGCGCGCCAACTTCCTCACGCCGCGCTATCTGCGCGATTATCTACGTATCTTCAGCGAGCTGCGAGAATCATGACCGAGACACCGGCACAGCGAGCCCCGCTGGTGCTGGTGAGCAACCGGGGGCCGGTGACCTTCGGAGCGGGCGGCGAGGTGCAGCGCGGCTCGGGTGGGCTGGTGACGGCGCTGACCGGGCTGGCGTCGCACCGCGAGGCGGTGTGGATCGCCTCGGCGATGAGCGAGCAGGATCTGGAGGTCTCGCGCGGCCACGGCGGCCGCGCCTTCCCCGTGCGTTCGCCCACGGGCGAAGAGTTCCAAGTGCGCCTGGTGGCGAGCGACCCCGGTGCGTACGACCGCTTCTACAACGTGTTCGCCAACCCAATGCTGTGGTTCATCCAGCACTACCTGTGGGACCTCTCCAACGCTCCGGACATCCGCCGCCACGAGATCGAGGCGTTTGAGTTCGGCTACAACGTCGTCAACGAGGATCTTGCGCGGGCGGTAGTGGAGGAGCTCGAGGGGGCGAGCGAGCCGGTGGTGATGGTGCACGACTACCACCTCTACACGCTCCCCGACCTTGTGCGCAGAGCATGCCCGGACGTGTTTTTGCACCACTTCATCCACATCCCCTGGACGCAGTCGGACGCCTGGCGGGTGCTGCCCTCGCGGATCCGCGAGGAGATTTTTACGGGCCTGCTGGCGAACGACATCATCGGCTTCCACACACGCTCCTACCGGCGCAACTTCCTGCAGTGCTGCGCGGATCTGATGGATCTCGAGGTGGACTTCGAGCGCGGTACGGTGCACTACGGCGAGCGTGAGGTGTGGGTGAGGGCCTACCCGCTGCCGATCGACCACCGCGCGACGCGGCGCATCTCCCAGGGGGCGCGCGTGAAGGAGCTCGAGCGCGAGCTGCTGGCACGCCGGCGGGACTTCCTGATCCTGCGCGTCGACCGTGCCGACCTGTCGAAGAACGTGCTGCGCGGCTTCTCGGCGTTCGACCTGTTCCTCGAGCAGCACCCCGAATTCTCCGAGCGCATCACGTTCGTGGCGCAGCTGATGCCCTCGCGCACGGACGTGCCCCAGTACGCCGAGTACCTGGAGCGGATCGAGGCGCTGGTGGCGGTCGTCAACCACCGTCACGGCACGCCCGACTGGATGCCGATCCAGCTGAAGCTGCGCGACGACCTGGAGGAGGCGATGGCGGCATACAAGCACTACGACGTGCTGCTGGTCAACGCGATGTTCGACGGCATGAACCTGGTCGCCAAGGAGGGCCCGCTGGTCAACGAGCGCGAGGGAGTGTCGATCCTCTCCGAGAACACCGGTGCGCACGAGGAGCTGGGGGAGTACGCGCTGTCGGTCAACCCGTTCGACATCCAGGAGCTGGCGGACTCGATCTTCGCGGCGCTCACGATGGCGCCGGCCGAGCGCCACCGCCGCGCGCACGGGCTGGCGGAGATCGTCACCTCGCGCGATCCCGGCGACTGGATCGACGAGCAGCTGGCGGACATCCGCGCGAAGGGCCTGCCGCGGTAGGGGAGGATGGGATGGGGACCCCGCCCGCCGAGCGGGCGGGTCTGGATGGGTCGCGTGATTCGCTCCCAAGGCCGCTGTCACGGAAACGATGGCGCCCCGTGTGGCCCTGTTATCATCCGCGCCCGTTCGCATGACCCTGCCCGCACCCACATACGATCTGGTTCTGCTGCTCGACGCCGAGGCGGAGGAGCCGGCGCGCGCGAAGATCCTGGCGGATGCCCGCGAGGCGATTGCGGCGCAGGGAGAGCTGCTGCGCGACGACGATTGGGGCGACCGAGCACTCACCTACCCGATCGCCCACAAAGCAACGGCGAAGTACCACCTGCTGCAGTTCCACGCCGGCTCTCCGGAGCTGCTGAGCGGCCTCGACCGCACCCTGCGGATCGCCGACGAGGTGGTGCGCTTCCGGATCGTCAAGCTGAAGCCGGGCACCCCGGACGCGCCTGACATGAGCGCGCCGGGCGCGAGCGCAGCGGCTGCGCCCACGCCCACGCCTGAGCCGGCCGTTGCCGCCGAGCCCGTCGGCTGAGCAGTCTGAGAGCCGGTTTGCGGCGGGTGGGGCCTCGCGTGTGCCGGCCGGCAACCGCGGGTAATACACTCGGGGTCGTGAACCGCTTGGAAAGCAGCGATCAATCGATGAGAGGGTGGCGCAGACGGCCGAAGGCCGGCGAGCCGGGCCCATCTTCTTCGATCCCCCGCTCCGACGTGCTGAGAGCGTCCCCGCCGATGTTCGAGTCGCGCCTTTTGGACTTCTTCTCGCGCGTGCACCCCGCGGTGCCGCCGCTGCTGTTCGTGCCGGTGATCGTACTGATGGCGGCTTGGAGCCTCGCGCAACAGAGTTTGGCGGCGACGGTGGGCCTCGCGGTGGCCGGGTATGCCCTGTGGACGCTGTTCGAGTACTGGCTGCACCGACTGGTGTTCCACTTCGAGCCCGACCACGGCATCGGCGCGCGCCTGCACTGGATCATCCACGGCATCCACCACGAGCACCCCAACGACCCGCTGCGCCTGGTGATGCCGCCGGCTGTGAGCGTGCCGCTGGCGGCGATCGTGTTCGGCGTGTTGTACCTGATCTTCGGCCAACGCTATGCCCCCGGTCTGGCGGTGGGCTTCTTCGCGGGATATGTGGTGTACGACATGCTGCACTACTACCTGCACCACTTCGCCCCCAAGGGGCGGGTGGGGCGGATGCTGCGCGAGCGCCACATGCGCCACCACTTCCAGGACGACACGCGCGGCTTCGGGATCAGCGCCCCCTACTGGGACGAGGTGTTCCGCACCTCCCCGCGCAGCCGCCGGGACTCCCGGTAAATCTCGCAACGAGCGGGATCGGGCGCAACCGGGCAGAAGTCTCGCCCGCAGGCAGGTCTAGACTCGGGGACTTCATCTGGAGATACGACGACAGGCTCCGCGATTGAGGGGCATGAGACAGCCGAAAGGAAGAAGCCGTGGCCGCAACCAATATCAACCGGGTAGTGATGACCGGCAACCTGACCAAAGACCCCGAGCTGCGCTCGCTGCCCAGCGGCACCTCCGTGTGCGAGCTGCGGATCGCGTGCAACACCCGCCGCAAGGATCAGGCCAGCGGGGAGTGGGCGGATAAGCCCAACTACTTCAACGTGAAGGTGTGGGGTGCGCAGGGCGAGAATGCCGCGCGTTTCCTCTCCAAGGGCCGCCCGGTGGCGATCGATGGACGCCTGGACTGGCGCGAGTGGGAGGCCCAGGACGGGACAAAGCGCCAGGCAATCGATATCATTGCCGACTCGGTGCAGTTCCTGGGTTCGCGCGATGACTCCGCAGGTGGTGGAGCGTTCGCCGGAAACGGGAGCTCTCAGGGTGCCGGCACCCCCGTCAACGAAGGGGATTTCCAGCCCGCGCCGGTCGGCGCCGCAGCAGGCGACGACGACATTCCGTTCTAGAGGGCGGCGAGCCGGGCCCCTCTATCATTCAAACAAAACACAGGAAGGTAGAGACCAGTGGCAAAGGCACGGGGCCGCAGCAAGCCGGCCCGCAGGAGAGAGAAGCGAGGCGGCCCCGGCGGCGGCCGGCGCAAGCCGTGCCAGCACTGCCGAGACAAGATCGAGCAGGTCGACTACAAGGACGTGGCGACCCTGCGTCGCTTCGTCTCCGAGAAGGGCAAGATCCGTTCGCGGCGGATCACCGGCGCCTGCCGCCGCCACCAGGCGCAGGTGGCGCGCGCGGTCAAGCGCGCCCGTGAGCTGGCGCTGCTGCCCTACGTGAACGAGGGCGGGCGCGACGACAGCCCGCGCCGTGAGCGGGGCGACCGCGACCGGGGCCGGTAGAGACGTGTCCCGCTTGCACTTCCCCGCGCGCCGGCGGGCTCACGGAGACGGCCGCTGATGCCAGAGGCGATCCTCCTCAAGGATGTCGAGACGCTCGGCGAGCAGGGCAAGGTGGTGGAGGTGTCCAAGGGGTACCTTCGCAACTTCCTGATCCCCCGCAAGCTGGCCCAACCGGCCACGCGCGGCGCCGTCGAGGCCGTCCGTCGCCGCCAAGAAGCCGAAGAGCGGGCGGAGCGGGAATTCGTCGAGCGGGCGGCCGCCAATGCTGCGCTGCTGAACAAGACCGTGCTGACAATCCCCCAGCAGGCGGGTGCCGACGGGCGCCTGTTCGGGTCGGTCTCTGCGCAGGACATCGCCGAGGCGATCCGCGAGGCGAGAGGCCTCAGGCTCGACCGCCACAACGTGCACCTCCCCGAGCCGATCAAGAACGTCGGCACCTACATGGTGGTGGTGGACGTCGTTGACGATGTGACGGCGACCGTCAAGACCATGGTGGTACCCAAGAAGTAATCCCGTGAGGGTCTGAGTGCCCGGAGGAATCTGGATGCCCACCCGCCCGGGCCCGCCCACCCGCCCGGGCCCGCCGCCCTCCCCCGACTCATAGAGGATGGTGGTGTCGTGGAAGTAACGGCCTCAGACGACCGTCCGCCGTACCTGCAAGCATCCTTTGGTGCAGGAGTTTTCCCTCGGAGATAGCGGGTTGTCCTCGGCGACACGCCGCAGAGTCGGGCTAGAGTCGCGGTGGCTATGAGCGCCGTCGCTGCCACCAATGGCACGGGCACCTCCACGGTGGCCGTCGCCCCGCCGCACAATCTCGAGGCCGAGCAGTCGGTGCTCGGCGCGATCCTGCTCTCCGACCACTCGATGTATGCCCTCGTGATCGAGGAGGGCCTGCGTCCGGAGGACTTCTACCGCGATCGCCACCGCTCGATCTACGAGGCGATGCTCGCGCTCTACGAGGAGAGCGAGCCGGTCGACGTGCTGACGGTCGTCGATCGCCTGCGCCAGACCGGCAAACTCGAGGAAGTCGGGGGCATCGCCACTGTTGACGAGCTCACCGGTGTGGTGCCGGCCGCCGGCCACGCTCGCCGCTACGCGCAGATCGTGCGTGAGAACGCGCTGCTGCGCCGCCTGCTGGCGAGCGCGTATGAGATCCAGGCAAGCGTGCTCGACCATCACGCCCCCCCGCGGGAGCTGGTGGAGCAGGCCGAGAAGGCGATGCTGGAGGTCGCACGCGACGACCGCAAGCAGGACTTCCGCACGATCGAGGACGTGCTGCACGAGGAGCTCGACAAGCTGCACAGGCTCTCGATCGAGGGCACCTCGCTGACCGGCACCCCGTCCGGGTTCAAAGACCTCGACGAGATCACCGGCGGCTTCCAGCGGGGGAACCTGATCATCATCGCGGCCCGCCCCGCGATGGGCAAGAGCGCGCTGGTGTGCAACATCGCCGAGAATGCCGCGGTCGAGCACAAACGCCCGGTGGCGCTGTTCTCGCTGGAGATGGCGGAGGCCGAGCTGGCGCAGCGCTTCGTCGCCTCGCAGGCGCGGATCAAGGGCGAGGAGCTGCGCAAGGGCCGTGTCTCCGAGCAGCGCTGGCCGAAGATCCTCACCGCCAGCCAGCGTCTGGCGGCGGCGCCGCTGTGGGTGGACGACTCCAGCGACGTGGGTCTCTTGGAGATCCGCGCCAAGGCGCGGCGCCTGCACTCCCAGTGCGAGGGCGGGCTGGGGCTGATCATCATCGACTACCTGCAGCTGATGCGTACCGACAGCCGCTACGACAGTCGCGTGACTGCCGTGGGCGAGCTGAGCCGCGGCCTGAAGATCCTCGCGCGCGAGCTGGGGGTGCCGGTGATCGCGCTCTCGCAGCTGAGCCGCGCGGTCGAGACCCGCCCCGACAAGAAACCGCAGCTCTCCGACCTGCGCGAGAGCGGGAACCTCGAGCAGGACTCCGACCTCGTGATGTTCATCTACCGCGACGAGTACTACGACGAAGACTCCGAGCGCCCGGGCGAGGCGGATCTGCTGATCGCCAAGCATCGCAACGGCGCCGTCGGGAAAGTCACGCTCACCTTCCACAAGGAGTACCCGAAGTTCATGAACTACGCGGGCGAGCGCTATTCGCAGTAGAGCAGCCGCGGCAGACGTGCTTATGGTACGTCGCCGCACATAGCCTAAACGGCCGATAAGCTGTTCGAATCGCTAGATACCTCGCCATGGCCCGCCCCGGTTCCTCGCAAGTATGGACTTGCGGTGGACGGGCCCTGCCGGAGCGCTCTGGGGACCTCATCAGCCAACCGTGGGAGGACAAGCAGTGATTCTCGCCAGCAGCAGTTACCCGTTCCTCGAAGTGTTCTGGACGATGCTGATCTTCTTCGCATTCGTGATCTGGATCTGGATCCTGATCGGGGTGTTCTCCGATCTCTTCCGCCGCCATGACACGTCGGGATTCGTCAAAGTGCTGTGGATCATCTTTATCATCGTGGTGCCCTACTTCGGGGTGTTCGTCTACCTGATCGTCGAGCACCGCGGCATGGCCGAACGTGCAGTCAAACAGCAGAAAGCCGCCCAGGAGGAATTCGACAAGTACGTTCAGTCGGCGGCCGGGAAGGGCGACCCGACCGAGCAGATCGCCAAGGGCAAGCAGTTGCTCGACAGCGGTGCGATCACCCAGGCAGAGTTCGACGCGCTCAAGCAGAAGGCGCTGGGGTAGTACTGGCGTAGTAAGAACGTCTTCAAATAGCCTGTAGGGCGTTCCTGGACCAAGCTGGGCGACGCGGGCCGACGCAGCCCGTGCTGGTGGCACGGGCAAGGCGGACTGTGGCGATCCAGCGCCGCGTCCAGGGACGCCCTACCGTGCCCCTACACTGCACTCGGCATGCCTGGAATAGTGATCGTCGGCGCCCAGTGGGGCGATGAGGGGAAGGGCAAGATCGTCGATCTGCTCGCCGAGCACGGCGATGCGGTGGTGCGCTTCCAGGGCGGCAACAACGCCGGGCACACGATCGTGCGCGACGGCGAGGAGTGGAAGCTGCACCTGATCCCCTCCGGGATCCTCTACGCCGGCAAGCGCTGCGTGATCGGCAACGGGGTGGTGATCGACCCGAAGGTGCTGATCGAGGAGCTCGACGCGCTGCGCGCCCGGCGCATCGACGTGAGCGGCCTGCGGATCTCCGCCAACGCCCACCTGATCATGCCCTACCACCTGCTGCTGGACTCCGCCGGCGAGGCGAAGCTCGGGCGCCTGCAGATCGGCACCACGCGCCGCGGGATCGGTCCGTGCTATGCCGACAAGGCGGCGCGCCTGGGGATCCGCGTGCAGGATCTGCTCGACGAGAAGATCCTCAAGAAGAAGATCGTGGCGGCGATGGAGCCGAAGCGATTGTCGCTGCGCCCGTTCGAGAAGGACCCCACGCTCGACCTGCGCACGATGACCGAGGAGTACCTCACCTACGGGCATCGCCTCGAGCAGCACATCGCCGACACGGCGAAGCTGATGTGGGAGCTGCTGGACAGCGGCAAGCGCGTGATCTTCGAGGGCGCGCAGGCGACGATGCTCGACATCGACCACGGCACCTACCCGTTCGTCACCTCCTCCAACCCGGTCGCGGGCGCGGCCTGCATCGGGGCTGGTGTGGGACCGAAGGACATCGATGAGATCTGGGGGATCGCCAAGGCGTACGCCACGCGTGTGGGGGCCGGGCCGTTCCCGACCGAGCTGGAGGACGAGATGGGCGACCGCCTGCGCACGCGCGGAGGGGAGTTCGGCACGACCACCGGCCGCCCGCGGCGCACCGGCTGGCTGGACCTCGTGGCGCTGCGCTACGCCACGCGCCTGAACTCGCTCTCGGCGCTGGCGATCACCAAGCTCGACGTGCTCTCGGGCCTCGATCGGATCAAGGTGGGCACGAGCTACCGCGGTGCCGAGGGGGCCGAGTTCGACAGCTTCCCCTACCACCAGACGGTGCTCCACCACACCACGGCCGAGTACACCGAGCTGGGCGGCTGGAGCGAGGAGATCGGAGAGTGCACGAGCTTCTCGGAGCTGCCCACTGCGGCACAGGAGTATCTGCGCTTCATCGGCGAGCACGTCGGGGCGCCGGTGGGGCTGATCGGGGTCGGGCCCGGTCGCGATCAGGTCGTGTGGACCGAGGCGGGCCGCCAGACGCTTGCGGCCGATCAAAGATCGGCCAGCAACGGCAACTCACCCGGCTAGCGCCGGCGCCCACCGGGCAACCCAGTGGTTTCCAGCAAGGATGGGAGGGCTCCTCCGTGTTGCCGGTTGACAGCGTGCCACTCCCTGAACTATCATTGACCGACAACGAGCCGAAGCCGTCCGCTCGCACACCACACTCCGTTCGCCTCTGCCGCTCGGGGTGGGTTGCGCAGGGGGACGCCAACGGTACCGATCGCGTGGGGGATGCCCGAGGCGGGGAGGTTGGATCTACCTCGGCGTCGCCCTGATCGCTCAAAACTACGTGCGCTGCGCCCAGCGCCGGCACGTTCGGAAACCCGGGGAGAAGAGGACGATGCCTTCAGCACTACGCAGCCACCTGACGTACGCGAATGTCGTCGCGACGCTGGCTCTCGTGTTCGCGATGAGCGGGGGCGCGCTTGCCGCCACCCACTACTTGATCACCTCGACCAAGCAGATCAGCCCGAAGGTGCTGAAGAAGCTCGAGGGCAGAGAAGGAGCTGCGGGCGCGGCGGGCAAGGAAGGCGCTGCGGGCAAGGCCGGCGGGAACGGGGCCAGCGGCTCGAACGGGAGCGCCGGCGAAGGCGTGTCCGTGAGTTCGATCAACCCCGGCGAAACGGCCTGCAGCAGGCTCGGGGGCGCGAAGTTCGCGGCCGGCGGCACGGAAGCGTTCGCGTGCAACGGCAAGGCCGGGACCAATGGGCTCGAAGGCGAAAGCGTGACCGCGAGCGAAGTAAAGGCCGGCGAAACGGCCTGCAAAGAACTCGGCGGCTCCAAGTTCCAGGTGGGCAGCCACGGGCAGGAAACATTCGCCTGCAACGGCAAAGAAGGCTCTCCGTGGACCGACGGAGGTAAGCTGCCGCCGAGCGCGACCGAGACGGGCACCTGGAGTTTCGTTGAAAACACGTCGCTGACGCCGGAAGAACGCAACGCGCTGCGGGTGCCGATCTCATTCCCTATTCCACTGGCCGAACCCCTGCCAGCCATAAACTGCACCGGTCGCCATAGAGAAGAATGTCACGTCCAGGCCGTCCCCGTTCTAGTGCAGGAAGGAAAGATCGGCGCCGAAGCGGGAGAACTCTGTGAAGGCAAGTCGGCGGGTACCGAACTGGAAGAATGCGAAGCACCTTACAAGCTCATCCAGCAGGACTGCCCGTCAACTGCCAAGGAACCGACAGCCAAGACGGGGTATCTCTGCATATACATCAGTAGCTTGTCTGGCGTGGAAGGGGAAAAAGACAACCCGCCCTGGGGTTATGAAGCACCGGTCGGCAGTGGAAACAACATCGGAACTACCGGATTGCTCCTCGTCGTAAGAACGAACGAAGCACATGGCGGAGAGGGCACCGGCACCTGGGCCGTGACGGCGCCGGCGCCGGAAGGGTAGTAGGGCAGGCGGAGAAGGGTCCTGGATCCGAGGTGGTCGGACGATGAGCCAGAGTTGGAAACAATATCCACATACCCAGCGGCACTCGATCGAGGGGTGGAAACATTGTCATTCGACTGCAGATTCGACCAGCCACCCGCATCGAACAGCGGGAATCCCCTGTTGGGACCCAAAATCGCAGACCACCGCCGAAGTGTTCGATCCCGCCGTACGATCCTATCGAGCACGACGAGCCCCACGGACCGGGCGCAAGGCGCTATACATCGGGGACGCCCCAGGCAGCGACGACGGGCAGGCGGAGTGAGTCGCCCGTCTCGACGAGCAGGGGTCATAAACATCCCAAATACGATCAAAGGAACATACTAAGATGCATCATGCAAGTCGATTAAATCTCTTTGGCCATCTCGTTATGGCCCTGCTGGCAGCGCTCGCGTTCGGCGCGATCGCCGCGACGGCGGCCCAGGCAGCGACGGAAGGGCCGTTCTGGACAGTTGAAGGAAAAAAACTCGAAAAAAATGAAACGAGAGAAATCACGATCAAAGCAGAGGGATCGATAAGCCTGGAATCAGAAGTCATTGGGAAACCGGGCTCGGTCACCTGTCCAAAAGCCGAAGTGGAAAAAGGCTCCTATCTCGCCGGGGGCGTGCCAGGTACGAGTAGAGAGGTCGTCAAGTTCCTCGGCGGATGCACCGTGGTCGGGAATGGCACGGGTTGCAAAGTTAAAGAACCGATCGTAACAAAACCGGTCTTCAACGAGCTAGTCGTGAGCGATAACGAACCAGGTTTTGGCTCTAAGATATTAGTCGAGTTCAAACCGGCCAGCGGAACAGAATTTACTAAGCTGGAATTCGAAGGAAGTGGTTGTACGCTAAAAACTAATACGATAGAAGGCGAAGTCCTGGGATCCGTCTATACAGACCCGGAAGCAAGCGAAGGGAAACCGGAGGTGCCGGTCGAAATAGAAAAAACACCAAGAGAATTAACGTCGTACTTAACTAAATTCCCAGACCCAGCTAAATCAATTTGGTTATGGAGCGGGACTGCGTTTAAATTAGTAGTACCAAAAACACTGACCGGCTTCCTCGGAGGCGAAGCTAAATTAACAGGTAATGTATTATCTGCGCTCGTTAATGGCAAGAAATACGCCTCGGAAGTGTAGTTGATGGATTTGATTTATATGTAAACCCGACGAAGAAGGTGTGTGGGGTCCGGTCACGTCCCGGATCCCACACACGGTTGTAGAGAAACGGCAAGGCCGAGCTACAAGTCGCATGGTGGCGAGGCCTGAACTGAAGCGGAGGGAGAGGGGATCAATGAATGCCAGAAACCTAGCGTATGTTGCCGTTGTGCTTTGCGCATGTTGCGGAGCCCTGGTATTGACGTGTCCTCCCGCCTTCAGCGAAAAGATCTACTACCCGGGGGTGTCCTTCGGCGAACCTGGCTCCGGTCCCGGACAGTTCAAAGAACCGGTCGGGGTGGCCGTCAACGACGTGACGGGGCTCCAGGCAGGCGAAGGAGACGTGTACGTGGTCGACAGCGGCAACGACCGTGTCGAGCGGTTCAGCTCATCGGGCGTCTATCTCGGCCAGTTCAACGGGAGCGGCACCTACGAAGTCGAAGGGAAAGAAGTAAAGCACGGTGCCGCCGCCCCAAGCGGAACTTTCCAAGAACCGGAACAGATAGCAGTCGACAACTGCACGAACCAGCTGCTGGGCACGACCTGCACAACAGCTGAAGATCCCTCGGTCGGTGACGTGTACGTCACGGACAAGGGTCACAAAGCAGTGGACAAGTTCAGCGCAACGGGGGAATACCTCGGGCAGCTGACCGAAATGAAGGTCTGCCGAAATCGCTCTGCGCCGTGCGAAGTGGTGGCGTTCTCGCAGCTGGGGGGCCTCGCGGTCGACTCAGCCGGGAACCTGTGGGTGGAAGAGGCCTTTCCAGAATACGAACCAATCGAAAAAAAGCATTTTCTCCCATTCTACATGGACGAGTTCAGCAGCTCGGGCGTTCCCGAGCGGGCGGTGGCAGGGTACGACAAAGAATTCGGGCGGGGAGGTATGGTGGTCGAACCGAACGGCGACTTCGACGTGATCTCACTCGACGGTCAGCTCGTGCACGCTGAAGTCCAAGTGTTCGAAGTGGCAGGCGAAGCCCGAGAAGAACTGTCGCACAGCTCAATAGGTCTCGGATATGACACGACGGCGCTGGCGATCGTCCCGTCGACCAGCGACCAGCTGCCGAGGGACGTGCTCGCCGACTACGGAGGGTCAAGCCTCCTCTACGCGCCGATCGTCGAACGTGAACAGCAGCCACTCGAAGCCTTTCCCGGTGAAACGGTGCCAAAAGGATTCGAAGGGCTGTCCGGATCGGACGGTCTGGCGGTGAACGCGTCTGCGACTGTGTATGCCAGCGAGTACGGAGCGGACAGGATCGAGATCTTTGAGCACGCGTCGGTGCCTCACGTGATCACTGAACCACCCTCGGGTGTGTCGGAAACGGCGCTGACGTTGCACGGCAGCGTAAACCCGGGAGGCGAAGCGATCGAAAAGTGCTATTTCGAATACGGCACCGAAGCGGGCAAGTACACCGGAACGGTCGCATGCAAGCAGAGCCCCGGCGCTGTCAACGAAAGCGTGCCCGTCGAAGTCGAACTTTCAGACCTGGCGCCTGCGCAAGCGCGCATCTTCCAGCTGGTCGCGGTCAACAAAGCGAGCATCGCCAAGGGCGGCGGCCGCATCACGATCACGCGCCCCACTACGACGGGCGAGGCCGTTTCGGAAGTTGGCTCGTCGTCGGCAAAGGTGAGCGCGATGATTGATGGCGGCGGTCTTGTGACGTGCTACTGGTTCGAATTTGGTACGAGTACGTCGTACGGGGGCGAAACGGCGAAGAGCTGTGTCGGGCCTGGCGAAGATGAGAAAGCGAAGGTGGAACTCCTCGAACTGCAGCCGAATACCGTCTATCATTTTAGAATCCAGGCGCGCAACCAGCTCGGCGCGAAGGCTGGCGAAGATCGGCTTTTCACCACGTTCCCGGCAAGCAGTGCGGGACTGCCCGATGAACGTGTCTATGAAGCTGTGAGCCCGGTCGCGATCGGTGATGAAACGAATGTCTATGTGCCGGAAGGGATGATGGGAACGCTTGACAAGTTTGGCCACCACGGTATCGTCACGGACTCCCCGTTCCAGGCCGCTACGAGCGGCGAAGCGGTGGCGTATGTTGGAGACGCCCCAAACGTGGGCGGCAACGGCGACGTGGGCGACGGAGGCGGCAACCAGTATGTCGCCGGACGGTCGAGCGACGGCGGCTGGACGGAGATTGATGTCAACTCGTCGGGCTATGCCAACGACTATGTGGCTCTGTCGGACGATCTTTCGGTTGGGGTGGTTGTGTCGTCGGAAAAGCTGGCTGAAGACGCTCCCGTGGAAGCGGGCACGGGCAAGGCGTATAGCGACCTCTATGGCCGCTCGCTTGGCTGGCGCGCTACAGCGGCTGGACCGCCCGAGCCGGCGTTTGGGCTCTTCGAACCGCTGATCGCCGCGACGCCGCCGTGTCCAGTCGCGGAGTTCGGTAGCACCTTGAGCAATAAACTCGCCACCGCGCCGCTGTTCGGTGCTGGTAATGCCGGGACCCCCGGTGTCGCGACCTTCAGTCACCTGCTCATCGAAGCCGATGTCGCGCTGCCGTCGACTCCGGCAACGGCCACGCCAAGGAGCTGCGGGGCCGGCGGCGAGTTTGAAGACGACCTGTACGACTCCGTCGAAGGGCAGCTCTACCTCGTCAATGTGTTGCCCGACGGCAGGCCCCAGGCGGGCGCGACGATCGGGCGCCAGGGGCTCTCGCCGAATGGCGCTCGATCGCCCGATACGAGCAACGCGGTCTCGGCGGATGGGTCGCGGATCTACTGGTCCGCGGTCGAACCGGTGGAAGCGAGCGGGGCAGGAGAGGGGGCCGAAGAGCGTCCGACGGCGCTGTATGTGCGCGAGAACGACACCGACCCCGAGGGCGAACACGGGGAATGCGGGGAATTCGTGGCGTGTACGGTCGAGGTGGACGCGGCTGAAGCGGGGTGCAGCGAAGCGGTGTGCGGCAAGGGCAGCGAACGCGGCGGCCGCGGTCAGTTCTGGACTGCTACAGCGGACGGTTCGCGGGTGTTCTTCACCGACGAACGCTCGCTGACGAATGATGCGACGGCGGGCCCGGGCGCGCCGGATCTCTATGAATATGATCTGGAAGCGCCCGAAGGGGAGCGGCTCAGTGATCTCTCGGTGCCGGCTGGGTCCGGGCCAGGCGTCCACGCGGACTTGCAGGGCATCGTCGGGGCGAGCGAAGACGGCTCGTACGTCTACTTCGTCGCCGACGGTGTGCTGAGCGAAGGCGCGAACGCCGAAGGCGGGGAGCCGGCCCCGGGTGAGCCGAACCTGTACGTGCGCCACGGCGGCGTGACGAGGTTCATTGCCACGCTGTCCGAAGAAGACGGCGACTTCACCCCGGGGCCGCAGGCCAACTACGGCGATTGGCAGGCCGGGCCCGGCCATCGCACTGCGCAGGTCGCGGCCGACGGTCAGAGTGTCGTGTTCATGTCGCGGCTTCCCCTGACGGGCTACGACAACGAGCTCGATCGGGTCCCGCTGACGGAGGTCTTCGTCTACGATGCCGCCACGGAACGCCTGACCTGCGCATCGTGCAACCCGAGCGGCGAGCCCCCGGTCGCACCGGCGCTTCCCGAATTCGCCGAACACATCTCGGAAATATGGGGGGCGTTCCTGCCGGCCAGCGACAGCCTCGCCAGCTATCAGCCGCGGGTGATCTCCGAAGACGGCGATCGGGTCTTCTTCGACTCGATCGAGCCGCTCGTGCCGCAGGACGAAAACGGCTTTCTCGGCGTGTATGAGTGGGAGCGCGACGGGACCGGCAGCTGCGAGCAGGCGAGCGGCTGCATCTTCCTGCTCTCGGGCGGGCAGAGCAACGAAAACTCGTACCTGATCGACGCGAGCGCGAACGGCGATGACGTCTTCTTCGTCTCGCGCGCGCAGCTCGTCAAGGCCGACCACGGCGACGACGACGTGCTGTACGACGCGCGCGTCGGCGGCGTCGAACCGCCCGCGGAAGTGGAATGCTCGGGCGCCGGCTGCCAGGGACAGCCGTCGGCCCCGCCGCTGTTCGCGACCCCCGCGAGCGCGACGTTCGTGGGGCCCGGCAACCCGCCCTCCGGGCCACCCCCGCCCGTATCCAAGCCAAAGGCGCTGACGCGCGCGCAGAAGCTCGCGAAAGCGCTCGTGGCCTGCCGCAAAGGCCCGAAGCGCAAACGGCACGCCTGCACGACACAGGCCCGCAAGCGCTACACCCCGCTGCACAAGGCGAAGAAGGCATCCCACACCCCATCGAAGCGGAGCGGCCGATGATCCCCTTCACGGCACTCATCCACAGGGGACTTCTCCTTCCTTCGATGCGGAGACTTCTTCTCGTACCTTTTATATCCTTTTTGCTGTTCGCGCTTTTCAGTGCGGCGGCTGTGGCGGCGAGCGCCGACGAAGGCACGGGCTGGGAGGCGTTCGTGCAGGCATACCCGACGGATCTGCACCCGGGCAGTGGCGGGACGGTCCAGATCGACGTGATGAACACGGGCGCAACGCCGAGCAGCGGCCCGATCACCGTCACCGATACGTTCCCGCAGGGGATCGGCGTGACCGCGGCGGGTGGGATGCACTTCGACACGCTTGCGTCGGAAGCGGAAGAAGTGAAACAGTTTGGGGGAGTGAGGTGGAGTTGCAGGACCGCCAAAGAAGAACGGGTAACGCTCACGTGTACGAGCAACCCGCAGTTCTTGAGTGAACTGCCAAGTGGGGCGGGGGAAAACTTTCTCGCGCTCGAACGGATCGGTGTGGATGTGCAGATCGGGGCACACGCGCCGGAAGGGGCGCTCAAAAACCGTGTCACCGTCGCGGGCGGCAACGCGACGGAAACGGCGGTCGTCTCCAGCTCGATCACGGTCAGCTCCTCCGAACCCGGGTACGGGTTCTCGGGCTTCGACGTGTGGTTCACGAACGCCGATGGAACGCTCGACACGCAGGCGGGGTCGCACCCGTATGAGATGACGACCGCTGTCGGCTTCGACGAACTCGCGGGCGGCCAGGTTGCCGGGGGGGAACCGCGGGCGCTGGAAGTGGAACTGCCGCCCGGCTTCTCCGGGGAACCGAACTCGGCGCCGCGCTGCACCCGCGGGCAGCTCAGCGCCGACGAATGCCCTGCGGAAACCCAGATCGGCGAAGACATGCCACTGTTCGCCAACGAAGGCGGCGGCGGGGCGGAGGGAGGGGGGACGCTCGCCGTTTACAACATGGTGCCCCCGCCGGGGGTCGTCGATCAGTTCGCCGGCATCATCCTCGGCAAGCCCGTGTTCTTTGACACGGCGCCGCGCGGCTATGGCCGCTACGACCTCGTCACGCACGTCGACAACCTCCCTGCCAATGCCAAACTCGACGGCAGCATCCTCAGGCTGTGGGGTGTGGCGTCCGAATCCAGCCACGACCGCGCGCGCGACACCGCCGGTGTCTCGGAAGAAGACAAGCAATGCCGCATGCACGGCTGTCCCTCCACCGCTCCCGCGCGGCCGTTCCTGTCGCTGCCGACCTCGTGCGAAGGGCCGCAGCCGTTCAGGATCTTCGGGCTCGGCACCTGGGAAGAGGAAGCCGCCCGCGCGGAAGAAAAAATCGTCTCCCACAACCTGGAAGACGTCGAAACGGGCTTCACGGGCTGCTCGAAGCTCTCCTTCTACCCGTCGCTGACGACATCGCTCGAAACGGGCGCGGCGGACAGCCCTGCCGGGCTGGGCGTGGACGTGACGTTTCCCCAGGAAGCGCTGCGGGTGCCGGGGCGGCTGATCGAAGCGCCGCCGAAGAACACGACGGTGACGCTGCCGGCGGGCCTCGTGCTGAACCCCGGCCAGGCGGCCGGCCTGCAGGCGTGCACCGAAGCGCAGGCGCGGCTGCACGAAGAAGGCCCGCCGGCGTGCCCGCTCGCGTCGCGGGTGGGGAGCGTGAAGGTGCGCACGCCGCTGCTGGAAGGCGCGTTCGAAACGGAACTGAAGGGCAGGGTGTACGTGCTTTCGCAGTACGAAGGGCGCCCGGGCGAAGAACCGCGGGCGACGCTGCAGTCCAACCCGCCGGCGTTGCAGCTGCTGATCGCGATCTCCGGCGACGGCGTCAACCTGAAGCTCCCCGCGAACGTGCAGCTGAACGAAGCGACCGGACAGTTGACGACGACGCTCACCGAAACGCCGGCGCTGCCGTTCACGAGCTTCGAACTGCTCTTCACCGGCACCCAGCAGGCGGCGCTCGCAAGCCCGGCCGGCTGCGGCACGTACACGACGACGTCGGACTTCACGCCGTGGAGCACCCCATTCGACGCGGACCTGTTCCCCTCGAGCAGCTTCCAGATCACGGCGGGCCCGGGCGGCGGGCCCTGCCCTGCTTCGCCGCTGCCTTTCAGCACCTCGCTGATCGCCGGAGCCACGAGTGACGAGGCGGGCGCCTACACGGGTTTCTCGCTTCTGCTGCAGCGCGGCGACGGCCAGCAGCGCATCGAAAAGCTGCAGCTGGCGATGCCGAAGGGCCTCACGGGGGTGATCGGCGCCGTACCGCTGTGCCCTGAACCGCAGGCGTCGGCGGGCGAATGCGAGTCCGCGTCGCAGATCGGGAATGCGACGGTGGCCTCCGGCCCGGGCCAGTACCCGCTGGTGATCCCCCAGCCCGGTGACCCGGAATCCCCGATCTACCTCACGGGCCCCTACGAAGGCGCACCGTTCGGCCTGTCGATCGTGACCCACGTGATCGCGGGTCCCTTCGATCTGGAGAAGGGGACGCGCTGCGACTGCATCGTGACACGCGCCAAGATCGAAATCGACCCGCTCACCGCGCAGATCGTCGTCACGACCCAGCCGCTACCGCAGATCGTCGATGGCATCCCAACCGACCTGCGGCTCGTCGATTCCGTGATCGACCACGAGCACTTCATGCTCAACCCCACCGACTGTAACGCCTCCTCGCTCACGGGGACCGCGTGGGGTACGCCCCCGCCGGGGGTCGGCGGTTCGGGCGCGAGCGCGCCGATCGAAAGCCGCTTCCAGGTCGGCTCCTGCCAGGGCCTGAAGTTCAAACCGACGTTCAAGGTCTCGACCTCGGCGCACAGCTCGCGCGTGCGCGGTGCGAGCCTGCGCGTCACGCTGGCGCTGCCCGACGAAGCTGGCCTCGGCACCGAGGCGAACGTTCAGAAGGTCAAGGTCTCACTGCCCAAACAGCTGCCCACGCCGCTGAAGACGCTACAGAAGGCATGCCCGGAAAAGACCTTCGAAGAAGATCCCGCCCACTGCCCGGCTGCCTCACAGGTCGCCCGGGCGAAGGTCAGCACACCGGTGCTGCCCGGTGGCCTGAGCGGTACGGCGTACTTCGTCTCGCACGGGGGCGCCAGGTACCCGGAACTGATCATCGTGCTGGTGGGCGAGAACGGCGTCACCGTCCAGGTGCACGGGGAAACGTTCATCAGCAAAGCGGGGGTCACCACCGGGACGTTCTCGACCGTGCCGGACGTACCCTTCACGAATTTCGAACTGACGTTCCCACAGCGCCAGTACCCGGCGTTCACCGCAACCGGGAACCTCTGCAAGGAGACGCTGAAGATGCCCACGGAAATAATCGGCCAGAACGGTGACCCGATCAGGCAGAGCACGAAGATCGCCGTGACAGGCTGCCCGAAGCGGGCGACGCACAAGCGCAAAGGCAAGGCAAGAAACAAATCCGGTAAACGGTTGTAAGGCATAATCACGCCACTTAGACTCGGTCGCCGTGCCCACGGTGAGTGATCTTGGCGAATCGGATATACGCTACGCGCGACGCGCGCTCCTTGCCGGACTTGCACTCACGGCGGTCGCCGTTGGGCTGACACTGTCGCGTTCTCCGCCCCGGGTGGCGCGCACAAACGGAGTGGCGCCAGCCGAAGGTCTCGCCACGATCTCCAAAGACGCGACGGTATGCCAGGCCGGCGAAGCTCTGCCCCGGCAGACCACGACGGTGCGCGCTTCCATCTTCGCCCTGATCGGCCCACGAGTCACGCTCAAGGTTCTGTCGGGCACGCAGATCCTCACCGAAGGCGCACGGGGCTCCGGATGGACCGCTGGAGTCCTCGCCATTCCGGTGAGGCCCGTGAGCCATACCGCCTCAAACGTGAAGGTGTGCATGACGCTCGGCACGGGTGCGCGCAGCGTCGCGATCGGCGGCCAGCGCACAGGTCGGGCGACCGCGGCGACCGTCCAGGGGAAGCCCTCCGCCGGGCGCATGCGCATCGAATACCTGCAAGCCGGCAGCTCATCGTGGTGGTCGCAGGTGCTCTCGATCGCCCGCCGCATGGGCCTTGGCCATGCGGCCCCGGGGACCTGGATCGCTCCGCTGCTGCTCGCGGCGATGATCGCGGCGGCCGCGATCGCGTCGTGGCTCCTCGTCTCGCCATCCTCGCCGGCGGAGATCATGAGGGGCTGGCGACGTCGGCCGGGCAGGCGGAGGCAGGCGGGCAGGCAAAGCCACCCAGGCGGGCGGCGACAGACGGGTGGGCGGAGCCTGCCTGCCGGGCGGCAGCAGGCGGGCGGGTACCGCGAGGCGGGCGGGCGGAGCCCCACGGTTGGGCGGCGTCGGATGGGCGCGAGACACCGGACGGACGGGCACACCGGCGTCGTGCGGCCTGGCATCGCTCAAAAGGCGCTGCGTGCGGTCGGCGCAATCCCCTCGACGGCGTGGGCATGTGCCCTGATCGCCTTCGTGAACGCGGCCTGCTGGTCGTTCATCATGCCACCGTTTCAGGTACCGGATGAGGTTGACCACTACGCCTATGTTCAGCAGCTCGCCGAGACGGGCGGGCTGCCCAGCTCGGGCGCCGAAGGGGTGTACTCCTCGCAGGAGCAGGGCGCGTTGCAGGACCTGAACTACTACGAGGTCCGCGAGGCTCCCGAGACGCATACGATCTCCTCCGAGGCGGAGCAGCGCAAGCTCGAGCAGGATCTCGCTCTGCCGCTCTCTCAGCAGAACAATCACGGAGCGGCGGGGGTCGCGGCGTCCCAGCCGCCTCTGTACTACGCGCTCGAGGCCATCCCCTACCGGCTGGGCGGCTCGAACCTGCTCGACCGCCTGGAGCTGATGCGGCTGCTGAGCGCGATGATGTCGGGGGCAACGGTGCTGTTCGTCTTCCTGTTTCTCAGGGAAGCGCTCCCGCGGGCGCCGCGCGCTTGGCTGATCGGCTCGCTCGGCGTCGCGTTCGCCCCACTGCTTGGATTCATCTCCGGGGGGGTCAACCCGGACGCTCTGCTTGCGACGGTTTCAGCCGCATTGCTCTACTGTCTCGCGCGTGGCTTCCGGCGCGGCCTGAGCCCGATGCTCGCTGTCGCGATCGGCTGCGCCATCGCCGTCGGCTTCCTGACGAAGCTGAACTTCATTGGGATGGCGCCGGGTGCGATCCTCGGCGTGGGACTCCTCGCTGCTCGAGAGGCACGGACGTCGAGGCGCCTGGCCGCCCGGTCTTTGGCGATCGCACTGGCAATCGCCGCGAGCCCCATCCTCCTGTATGTCGTCCGCAACCTGGCCACCCATCGCCCGGTCCTGGGGGAGGTCTCCAACGCCGCTCGCCTCCTACAGGGATCGGTCTTCCACGCGATCGACTACATCTGGCAGCTCTACCTTCCCCGGCTTCCCGGGATGCACAACTACTTTCCCTCGATCTTCACCACGCGGCAGATCTGGTTCGACAGGCTGGTCGGCCTGTATGGGTGGCTGGATACCGTGTTTCCAGGCTGGGTTTACAGTCTCGCGCTGATCCCGGCCGGTCTGATCGCAGTCCTTTGCGTCCGAGCGCTCGCGGTGAACCGCGCTGCCCTGCGCCGCCGCGCAGCCGAGCTGCTCACCTACGCCGTGATGCTCGCGGGACTGCTGGCGCTGATCGGGATGGATTCCTACATCAACAGCTTCAAGCCGCTGGGAGAACTGTACGCGGAGCCGCGCTACCTGCTGCCGATGCTTGCGCTTGCGGGGGCGGCGCTGGCATTGGCGGCAGAGGGCGCCGGGCGGCGCTGGGCGCCGGCGGTCGGCGCGCTGATCGTCACCGCGGTGTTCGCGCACGACGTCTTCAGCCAACTGCTCGTGATCTCGCGGTACTACGGTTAGCCCAACTGGTCGCCGCCCCGGGCCCACCTCACCTGTAGTAGCGAGAGATGACCAGCAACTGGCTGAAAATGTCGTGCGCCAGCACCAGGCTGACGATCGCGACGCCCGCGACCGGCCCCCAGCGCCGCCCGGCGCCGCGCGCGGCCAGCGTCAGGACGGCCCCCCAAAGCGCGAGCATTGGCAGGAGGTAGCGCGGCTCGGCGTACTCGCCGGGGATCTTGTGAAGGTAGTCGTCGGCGCCGACGATGAGGAGCACGCCGAGGCTTATCGCGCAGTACACGAGGATCTCGCTCAGGCGGTTGTGCAGCGCACCGCGGTAGACGAATAGCGCGCGCGCGAAGAGCACCGCGATCAATCCGGCCGGGATCAGCGCGGCGGTGTAGACCCAGTTGGGGAAGGTCGTGTCCAGCCAGCCGTACCGCCCCACGAAACCGTCGAACCAGTACACGCGCGTGGTGGGGAAGTCGTGGAAGTAGGACTTCATGCCCGGCAGTCGCGGAAGGTAAAACTGCCAGATGTAGGCGATCTCCCCGGGGAGCGACCCGCCCTCGCGGGAGAACCCGACGAGGGCCGCGAACGCGCCGCCCACCGGGTGGCCGGAGAATACGTTGACGATGCCGTACAGCGCGATCGGGCTCGCGCCGATGCCGAGCGCGAGCGCCAGGCAGCGATAGGCGCGCCGCCGCGAGGAGCGCCACTCGTTCGCGCACAGCGCAAGCACGCCCAGCACCGCGCCGGGCACCAGGCCGACGAAGTTGAGCTTGGTGCTCACGCCCACGGCGAGCACCGCTCCGGTAGCGGCCGCCAGGCGCGGCGTGATTCCGCGCCGGAAGCCCCGAGCAAGGCAGAAGAAGAGCGCTGCCGACACCGCGAACAGCATCGCGTCGGGGTTGACCGCGCCCGACATCTCCCCGAACAGCGGAGCGAGCGCTACGCCGAGGCCGCCGACCGTCCACGCCCATCGCGCCCCGGGAAGCGCCTCGCGCAGGAACAGGAACGCGAAGAGCGCCGTGAAACCGCCCATCACAGCGGACAGCAGCCGCATCAGTGCGAGCCGGTCGAGCACCGTGCCGCCCGACTCGAGGCCGTAGGGAATCGTCTCCAGGGCGTAATACAGGGGCGGCTCCGAGGTTGCGACTCCGGCGTTGCCGTTCCCCGTCCGCGAATTGGGGAGCGCAAGATCGTGTTCGAGCCTGTGCTGCGCGGCATACGAGGAGATCGTCGGCACGGCGGGATGCTCGCGGACCGCGGGGTATCGCAGATCTTCGAGAGCCGTCTCCTCGGCTGGGGGGAAGACGAGGCCCGATTCCGTCGGGAGGCTCCCGGTCTCGGCCAGGTGCTGGACATACGCGAAGTGGGATGGCTCGTCGAGCACCTGGAAAGGTGGCGAGATCACCGACCAGCACGCCGCGTTGAGGAACGCCACCACGGCGCACACCCACGCCGCGGTTGGCACGCGGCGCAGCCGATCGAGCGCGCCGGGCTCGTGCTGGCGCCGCTGTCCGGACGTCCTGCCACGGGCGGCCCGGCGCGCCGCCACAGTGCTTCGCGCGGGCGGCCTCACGGCGGGGGCCGCCGCCGTTGCGCTCTGCCTGGGCTTCGGCGGCCCCGTCGTTCGGACCGGCCCGCCGTCCTTTGCTCGCGGCCCCGCCGCCGTGGTTCGCTTTGCCGCTTTGTCCTTCGCCTGCGATCCGGCCGACGCCGGCGGCTCGGGGCGGCTCTTTGCCGGCGTCCTCGGAGTGGAGCGCCTGCTCATCGCAACTCCCTGACGACCAGCCACGAGGAGAGCGTGATGAACGTCGCCGCCAGCGCGATCACGAGCAGGGCGTCCCACGCGCCGCTCGCGGCGTGGCCGAACCCCAGGTGCCGGGCAACCGAGACGGCGACCGACCACCACGACCGATGGCCCGACCGCAGGTATTCGATGCCGATCCTGCCGGGCAGCGGCATTCCCTCGCCGATCGCGGCTTCGGCCGCGGGCGTCTTTCTGCCCAGCAGTTCGACGACGCTTGCCACCGATTTGAGGGTGAAGCAGACCTCGACCGGTGACACGGTGCGTGGCAGCCTCGCGACGGGGACCGTCGGCCCCTCGCCCGACCAGTCGACGCCGAGGGTTCCCCCCGTGATGCGATGCGAGCCCTGGAGTACCCGTACCGTGACTGCGGGGCTGGTGACGGCGAACAGGCCGAGACGGATCGCCGACGTGTCGCGTGGGAGCACTTCGCCGCTCTGGCAGCCACCGGCGTCGGACGTCGTGGACGCCAGCGTCTTCGCCCCGCTGGTCGATCGTGACAGGACGGTTGTGGTTGGGGCGTGCGCCAGCGTCACGGCAACCGCGACCGCAATCAACCCCAATCCCCCGGCAAGCGCCGCCTTGATTCTCATCAGCGGCGTCGCAGCCCGATGTTCTGCGCCTCGTTCAGGCAGGGGATCACCACCGACACCAGGCAGGCCGGCTCGCCGTGGCTCTCGGCGAGGGGTGCGTCTGTGGTGGTGGTGCTCATCTCGGCATGGCGGATCGGTCCGCGCGCGAGGGCGGGCGGAGGTTGCTTCGGAGTATTGGAACCGACCTGCCGAGGGCCGTCAAACGCCGGCTTCGATGCCCTGTATCGGCGGGGCCCGGTCTGCCTGCGGTGTCTCCGATCAGGGCGTCGATGGCCCCGGATCGGTGGAGCCCGCGCTCGAGCTTGCGGTCGGGGCCGGGCGGTGATCGGTCAGCGTGTGGCGTCTGCGCCGATCGGCTGTGAACGCAGGCTGCGGCCCTAAGCGTAGACACCATCCTCGGGCCCTGGCACCGTCGTTGTCAAACGCGGCGATTGGCCAGCCCCCGTCCCCGTATGCCCCGGCATATGCCGTCGGTGTCCGACCGACATTGACAACGGTGGTCTCTTGTTCGGGCTCGCCTGCGCCGTTTTCCTACTCGCACCGCGTGCTGGATCGTCACGGTCCGTCTTGCCCGTGCTACCGGCACGGGCTGCGCCGGCCCGCGTCGCCCAGCTTGTCCAGGAACGCCCGGGTCGCACCGTCTATTTTGAAAGACGCCTAGTAGTGCTCCGTTAGGTTGGTGGTGCGCGTAGGTGGTGGTCGGGCGGCAGCTCTCTGCGGCAGGTGGGGTATGTGCCTTGCCAGCAGGCCAGGAGCGCTTGTAGCTCTCGGACGATCCCGAAGAGGGTCAGGCTGGCGCCCTGGCTGGAGGACGGCGTTGTCGCTCCAGGGTGAGGAACGCGTGCGCGATCGAGACCAAGGTGACGTGATGGTGCCAGCCGCGGTAGGTGCGGCCCTCGAAGTGGTCAAGGCCGAGCGCGTCCTTGAGCTCGCGGTAGTCCTGCTCGATCCGCCAACGCAGCTTCGCGAGTTTCACCAGCGTCTTCAGTGGCGTGTCGGTGGGTAGGTTGGACAGCCAATACTTGACGGGCTCCGGCTCGCCCGGGGGCCACTCGCACACAAGCCAGCGCACGGGCAGCTCATCCGCGGTCTTGTGCGCCCTGCGGCGCAGCTGGATGTTCGCCGGTCTGACCCTCAACGCGATAAAGCGGGAGGTCATCTTCCCGCGCGTGCCCTCCCGCCAAGTGACAGTTACCGCGGCCTTCTTGGGAGCTGCGAGCGCGAGTTCCCGCAGCGAGGAGGGATCCTGCCGGTAGCGGGCGCCAGGCGGACGACCGCGACCCTCATAGGCCGGATGCTCGCGCTGCACGTCTTCGCTATACGCCGATGTGTTGCCCTTGACGTCGAGCACATACTCGAGGTCGCGCTCCTCCAAGCCGCTGCGCAACTCGGTAATACCACCGTAGGCGCCATCGCCAAGGACGACAGGGGGCTTGATCCCCCAAGAAATGAGCTCATCGATCATTTCCAGTGCTTGGCGCCACTTCTCGGTGTGATGCACATCCTCGGGCAGCCGGGTCTTCTCGCGCCGCTGCTCGTTGAACTCACTTTGCTCATCCCACTCCTCAGGGATGAACAGCCGCCAATCCAACGGGCAGGACGCCTCCTCGCTCGCCGCGTTGATCGACACCCCAATCTGACAGTTACCGACCTTCCCCAGCGCACCCGAATACTGACGTGCCACTCCGACCGACATCTTCCCGAACTTCGGGAACCCCGTGTCATCAATGATCCAGGCCTCGGGCTCGATCTCAGCGCTCATCCGCACCGCCAACGCCCTACGCACTGGCTGCCAATCCCACGGCGACTGGTTCACGAACTGCTGCAAACACTGCTCATCCCCATCCTCCAACCGCGCCGCCATCGGCTCGATCGACTTACGCTTCCCATCCAACATCAACCCACGCAGATACACCCCGCCCCAGCGCCGCTGATCCTTCCGGCGCATCGACTCGAACATCTCCCCGGCGAACTCCTCCAACCGCCCCCGCACACGCGCAAGCTCCCCAGGCAGAAGACCAGCCACAGCCTGCATCTTGACCTCCCCAATCGACAGCAGCATCGACAAGGGATTCAAGACCCCAACCCAAACTCCTCTAACCTAACGGAGCACTACTAATCGCCCCCAACCAAACCAACCAGCACGTCGACGACCTGTGGATCGAACTGGGTGCCGGCGCAGCGCGTGAGCTCGGCGACAGCGTCCCGAAGGCTCATGGCCTTGCGGTAGGACCGGGTGGTTGTCATCGCGTTGAAGGCGTCGCAGGCCGAGACGATGCGGGCCTCCAGCGGAATCGCGCTGCCACGCAGCCCGTCGGGGTAGCCTGCGCCATCCCAGCGCTCGTGCGAGGAGCGCACGATCTCACCGACCTCGCGCATGAAGCCACCGACACGCTCGAGCATCCGCTGGCCCTCGATCGTGTGGGTCTTGATGATCTCCCACTCGTCGGGGTCGAGCTTGCCGGGCTTGTTGACGATCTCCTTGGGCACCGCGATCTTGCCCACGTCGTGCAGGAGGGCGCCAAACTCGACGTTGCGAGCGCGGTTGGCGTCCAGCCCCATCGCCGCGGCCACTTCGAGCGCGAGGCGCACCACCCCGCGGCAGTGCTCGCCGGTGTAGGCGTCGTCGGCCTCGACCACGTCCCCCAGCACGAGCGCGGTGCCGCGATAGGCGTCGCCCAGCTCGATCAGCTGCTCCAGACGGATGCGCCGTTCCTTGGAGAAGATCCGCAGGATCGCAAATAGTGGCGCGATCAGCAGCACCGCCCAGCGCTGATGTGCCCCCGCGATTGCCACCAGCAGCCCGAGGGGGGCGAGCGCGGCGTCGATCAGGTAGACCTCGCGCACCTCCGCGACGAGCTCGCGGATGTCGATGCCTCCGCAGAGGCGCTCGCGCATGGCGTTGGCGGTGAAGTCGCAACCGAACTGCGCGGCGAGCGCAAGCAGCAGGATGACGAGCGAGCGAAGATTGCCCAGGTCGGTGGGACTGGTGTGGTGCGCGAGCAGCAGTACGAGCGCGGGCCCGAACGAAAACCAGCTGTTGGCGGGCACTGTCAGCAGGCGGCTTGGCGGAATGTGACCGCGCAGCACCCCCGGCGTCATCCCGAGCGCCAGCGAGAGCGCCACCAGCAGCGGCACCAACGGGAGCGGCGCCGCGAACAACAGCGGCACGAACACGGCCTGCGTGGGAACCGTGAAGCCCGAGCCGACGTCGATCCTGATGCGTCCCGCGACGGCCAGGCCCACCACATACAGAGCGGCCAATGCGATGGAGTGATGAGATTCCCACCCGACCCCGCTCCATTTGATCCCGCCCCACGCCCGCTCGCCCGAGGCCGCCGCCAGCATCAGCGCTGCACACACGAAACCGCCGCCGACGATCAGTTCGCCACGCCGCTCGGCCACATCCATCCGCTGGCCCTGTCGCAGGAACGACGTCCGCGCGCGTTCGGACTCGATGATGGCGTACGCCGACACGGATTACATACCCCTGCGCGCTTATATCGCCCGGAGGCTCGCGCGCCTTGAGCAAGGTCGGCAACCAGCCATCACGAACACCGGCCTTTGATTCCAGTGAACAGAACAAAGCTTGCCGACCAGCATGGATTCAAATTATTGGAGCGCCTCCTCATATATGCGTCCAAGGCCGCTCCACACCGAGCGCCCTGTGCTTCATGCTGCTTATCAGCTTCAAGCGCTCACATCTCACACATACTGAAAAAGGCAAACTCGTCGCGAGACGAGGACGCAAAGCAAGAGGTCTCCAGAGTCCGTCGGCAGGCCCCCTCTTCGTCACAAAAGGAGGGTGGAGCCGAACCGGACCTTCTTTCGGACTGGAGATAGCTCGGCCGCCGGTTGATCAAACGGAGGCTCTCGTGTTCTCGTCTTCATCCTTTTTCACTCGCCGCCCGCTCCCAGCCCTGGGGAGCATCGCTCTTTGTACGGCAGCCCTTGGACTTTTTTCGTGGCTGCTGCCGGTGGCTTCGGCGCAGGCGGCTCTGGTGAGCACGGGCGCCTGCAACGAAGCGGCGCTCAGCCAGCCATTCGCCCAGTGGGGTGACGCCAACGAGTATGAGCTCGTGCCGCAGGGCGACTTCGAGGGTTCGCTCTCGCAGTGGGACCTCGCCGGCGGCGCCTCGCGGGATTCCGCAAGCGAGCCCTACGGGGTCACCGGCGAAGTGGGTCATGACTCACTCGCGCTGCCGGCGGGCGCCTCGGCGCAGTCTCCCTACACCTGCGTGAACGCGAGCTACCCCTCCTTCCGGTTCTTCGCGCGCAACGGCGGCCCGCTCTCGACGGTGCTCGTCCAGGTCGTCTACAAGACGGCGCTCGGCCCCGTCGCTCTCCCACTGGGGGCGGTGGCGTTGAGCAACACCTGGCAGCCGACCCTGCCGATGCTCACCGGCTCGGCTGTGGGCGGTCTGCTCTCCGGCGGCACCGCGCAGGTCGCACTGCGATTCACCGCGCTCACCGGCGAATCGCGGATCGACGACGTCTTCATCGATCCCCGTATGCGCTGAGCTTGGACCGCAGCTGGGGGACCGGGCAGGCAGGGCCCGGAGTGGGAGGTGCGAGGGCTGGGGCCGGGCAGGCAGGGCCCGGATTGGAGGCGCGACCGGTCGGGGGGCCGGTTGCGCCTCCCATGTTGCTTTGCTGAGAAGTCGTGCGCGAGAGACGCCCACCGATCCGGGCGGTTGTTGGCAGAGGGCTTCAGCCCGTCAACGTCGCGGAGGTCGCACAGCTGGCCGCGGATTTACCCCGGGAGACGTGAGGGTTTCTACCGAGGTTCCACCACGCCGGCCTGATTAGCGTTTCCCTCGTTGGATGCCTGTCATTCGGAGGCGCACAGAGGAGGGGTATCGCAGATGAGCGTGATGGGGGCCGTCTTCAACCTCACCCACCCGGCGCACACGGTGGACTGGAACTTCATCCACCTGTCGGTCGCCAACGTCGTGGTGATTGGCCTGATGCTGGTCGTCTTCGTGCTGGCGATCCTGCTGCCATTCCCCGGCGCCGCCGCGCGAGACGCCGCTCGTCGCGCAGGAGGCGGCTCATGAGTGCCACCACAGGCCCCCCCACCCCTCCTCCCAAGATTCCCTCGAAATCGTGGACCGTCAAAGTCCGCGAAAAGGGCGTCGAGGCGCTGCCGCCCGAAAGACTGCTGCCCGACGGTCAGCCCACCTACGTTGCCTCCTGGATCTACGTGTTCGGGGTGGCCAGCATCGCCTCTTTGATCGTGATCATCGCCTCGGGCGTGATCCTCGCGTTGAAGGGCCCGGCATGGTGGCACGAGACCGGCGTCGGGCACTTCTTCAACAGCATCCACATGTGGAGCGTGGAGCTGTTCTTCTTCGCGATGGTGGTCCACCTGTGGGGCAAGTACTGGATGGCCGCTTGGCGGGGTGGCCGCGGCCGCGTATGGGTGACCGGCGCGATCACCTTCCTGGTGGCGGTGCCGTGCGCGCTCACCGGCTACGTCTCCCAGCAGAACTTCGACGCCCAGTGGATCTCCACACAGGCCAAGGACGCAATGAACTCGGTGGGGGTGGGCGCGTTCTTCAACCTCACCAACTTCGGCCAGATGTACAGCTACCACATCCTCCTGCTCCCGATCGCGGTGGTGGCACTAGTGAGCATCCACGTCCTGCTCGTGCGGCGCAACGGCGTTGTCCCCCCGTTTGAACTCGAAGAGAAGCTTGCTGGCGTTCCGAGCGCGAGTCGCGATCTCTCCGGAAGCCCCGATCCGAACGGCTCCCTGCACACTTCGACCGGGGCGCAGGGTTCCCCGCGGGCTTCGACTGGGGGAGGCGTTCCGCCCGCCTCGGCAGGAGAACAGTCATGAGTCTCCTCGGGCCCAAAGACCAAACCAAGCCCTGGAAGGGCAGCTACGCGCCCTACGACCTGGTCAAAGAGCTGTGCATCGCGGTCGGCGTGATCGCGCTGCTGGCGGTGCTGCTCACAGTCCTGCTCTCCTCGCCCGACGACAAGCCCAGCACGATCGCGCAGTGGTCCCACGAACTGCCCGTCAATTTCGCCACCACGGCGGCCACGGAGCTCGACGAAAAGAGCGGGACCGCCGAATACGGCCCTCCCTACAACCACAGCTCGGGCAGCGTGCAGCACTTCCTGTTCCTGCACCCGCAGCGCTGGCTGGGCGTCGGCCATCCGATCGACACAGCCGAGGACTACGTGGTCAAACCGCTGGAAACCGTCCCCAACGACCCCGCGCTGCGGGGTGCGCTCGCCGAATACAAGGCCGCGCCGGAAACGCAGAAAAAGGAATGGGCGGCGGCGTACGCGGCGCCGCTTGAAGAATATGCGACGGCGGTGGAAGAAAATAAGACGCCGCCCAGCACAGTGGCGCTCGACACCAGCACGGGTACCGTGACGGTCAAAACCAGCGGCGCCGGCCCGGTACCGACGATGATGGCCAGCCTGCAGAGCCTCGCCCAGAGTGGCGGCCTCGAAGGTGGTCTTGTGTCCAGCAGCCAGTTCTTCCAGACCGACTACACCAAGCCGCTGCTGTTCATGGCTGATGGTGGGCTGCTCGAAGAACGCGCCGAACAGCAGCACCTGCTCGGCGAGCAGTGGGGTCTGATGAACGAGACCGGCAGCTACCCGGGTCAGCCCTGGCTGTGGCTGTATGCGCTCTGGTATCAGGTCGAACCGATGAAGAACTCCCCCAACGGTGATATCCAGGTGCTGCTGATCATGGGCGTGCTGAGCCTCGCGTTCATCTCCATCCCCTTCATCCCCGTCATCAACCGCATCCCCCGCTGGATCCCGATCTACAAGCTGATCTGGCGCGAGCACTACCGGCGGGCATAGCCTCCCGCTACAGCGCCGCGCTGTGATCGCCGCTGCAGTTGCGCAACGCGCTCGAGCAGCCGGCGCCGCTCGACCCGCAGCGCAGCCGCCTGACGACGAGCGCTCGCCAGTTCCTCGGCGAATGCGGGCACGAGCATGCGCAGTTCGTGCAGGCGGTCGAGTAGTTGGTCGCGGTCGAGGAGCTCGTGGTCGGGGGCCGGCGAAATCACGGATCGTGCCTGCCCTCAAATCGAGCTTCGCAAACCCAACTCGCGCGCGGAACGATCACGTCGGGGAATGGTTGGCCTGCCCATGCCCGCCAACTATCCCGCGGACGCGCCCGCGGGACATCCGTTGACTGCCGACCTCGCGATGCGGGCAATTACCGATGTGGCTTGGCTTCATGCGGATGAGCATGGCGAGGGTGAGCCAAACGACCGCCTACCCGGAGGCGAGCGAGACCGACGTGGCGCTGCGCGACGGCTCGACGATGCACATCCGACCGGTGGCCGCCGACGATCGCCCCGCGATCGACGTGTTCTTGAAAGGGCTCTCGCAGGAGTCGATCGGCTTCCGCTTCTTCGGCGCCGTCAACCTCGACTGGGTGGCGGGGTGGTCGGTGGACGTCGATTACGCCGACCGCTACGCGCTGGTTGCCATCTCGGGGCCAGAGCACAAGATCGTGGCGCACGCGGCATATGTGCGCACGAGCGGTGGGCGGCCGGCGGGCGAGGAAGTGCCCGGTGAGCATGTGCCGCTCGGTGAGCGTGTGCCCGGTGAGCGTGTGCCCGGCGAGCGTACGACCGAGGCGACTTCTCCGACGACGGTCGCGAGGCCGCCGGCGATGGCGGCCCCGGCCGACGGCCGCGCCGAGGTGGCGTTCCTCGTCGACGACCGCTGGCAGGGAAAGGGAATCGCGACGATCATGCTGGCGCACCTCGCGGCGGCGTCGCAGGAGCACGGGATCGAAACCTTCACCGCAGAGGTGCTGCCCCACAACCACCGCATGATCGAGGTGTTCCGCGAAAGCGGCTTCCCGGTGGAGCTGCGCTCGGGCGGCGAGGTGCTTGAGATCGAGCTACCCACCTCGCTCTCGGCGCCGGCGCTGGAGCGCTTCGAGCGGCGCGAGCAGACGGCCGCGGTGGCGGCGCTGAAGTCCTTCCTGGCGCCTCACGCGGTGGCGGTGATCGGCGCCTCCCGCCGCCGGCGGACGGTGGGGGCGGAGATCATGCACAACTTGCTGCGCGGTGGCTTCACCGGCGCGGTGTACCCGGTGAACCCCAACGCCCACACCATCCAGGGCAAACGCGCCTACCCCACCGTCGGCGCGCTGCCCGCGCCGGTGGAGCTCGCCGTGGTGGCGGTGCCGGCACCGCACGTGGCGACCGTGGCGCGCGAATGCGCCGCCGCCGGGGCGCAGGCGCTGCTGGTGATCTCCGCCGGCTTCGCGGAGATGGGCGCGGAGGGCGCCGCGCGCCAGCGCGAGCTGCTGGAGATCTGCCGGGAGAGCGGCATGCGACTCGTAGGCCCCAACTGCCTGGGGGTGCTGAGCACCGCGCCCGAGGTGTGCCTCGACGCGACCTTCGCGGCGGGCGTGCCGCTGGCGGGCCGCGTCGGCTTCCTCTCCCAGAGCGGCGGGCTGGGGATCGCGATCATCGAAGCGGCCAGCCGCCTCGGCCTCGGGCTCTCCTCGTTCGTGTCGGTGGGCAACAAGGCGGACATCTCCGGCAACGACCTGTTGCACTACTGGGAGCAGGATCCCCACACCGATGTGGTGCTGCTGTACCTGGAGTCGTTCGGCAACCCCCGCCGCTTCGCGCGCATCGCCCGCCGCGTGAGCGCCTCCAAGCCGATCGTGGCGGTCAAGAGCGGCCGCTCGGCGGCGGGCGCGCGCGCCACCTCGTCGCACACCGGCGCGCTGGTGTCGGCCTCGGACGTGACGGTGGATGCGCTGTTCGCGCAGGCGGGGGTGATCCGCACCGACACGATGCACGAGCTGTTCGACGTGGCCTCGCTGTTGTGCGCCCAGCCGGTGCCGCGCGGCGGGCGGGTGGCGATCGTGACCAACGGCGGCGGGCCGGGCATCCTCTGCGCGGACGCCTGCCAGGCGGGCGGCCTGGAGGTGCCGCAGCTCTCCGGCAAAGTGCGGCGGGGGCTGGCGAGCTTCCTCCACCTGGAGGCCTCGACGGGCAACCCGATCGACATGGTGGCGACGGCCTCCGCCGAGGAGTATCGCCTCACGGTCGAGCTGCTGGTCGAGGAGGACGCAGCCGATGCGATCGTCGCGATCTTCGTGCCCCCGCTGGTGACCGCAGCGGAGGATGTGGCGCGCGAGCTGCACCGCGTCGCGGGCCGCATGGGCGGGGTGGCACTGAGCGCCGTGTTCATGACCAGCGATGGCGAGCCGTCCGAGCTGAACGGCGGAGAGCCTCATGGGTTGCGCATCCCCAGCTTCTACTTCCCCGAGGACGCCGCACGCGCGCTGGCTCACGCGGCCTCGTATGCGCGCTGGCGCGAGCGCCCGCAGGGCGAGTACCCGGCGCTCGACGGCTGTCGCCCGGAGGAGGCCGCGGCGGTCGTCACCCGCGCGTTGGCGACCGGCGGTGGCTGGTTGGAGCCGCGGACGCTCGCGGCGCTGCTGGACTGTTACGGCCTGCCGCTGCTGCCCACGCGCGTGGCGGCAACCGCACGCGAGGCGGCTTCGACCGCGGCGGCCGGCCACCACCTGGAGGGAGTGGTGGTGCAGCCAATGGTGAAGCCGGGAGTGGAGCTGCTGATGGGTGTCGTGCACGACGAGAGCTTCGGCCCGGTGATCGCATGTGGCGCAGGCGGCGTCAACGCCGAGCTGATGCGCGACATGGCGGTGCGGATCACGCCCCTCACCGACCTCGATGCGGCGGAGATGCTGCGCTCGCTGCACAGCTTCCCGCTGCTGGAGGGCTACCGTGGCACGCCGCGCTGCGACGTGGCGGCGGCCGAAGACGTGCTGCTGCGCCTCAGCGCGCTAGTGGAGGCGCACCCCGAGGTGGCGGAGCTGGACTTCAACCCGGTGGTGGTGGGCCCGGCCGGCGCGACGATCGTGGACGCGCGCGTGCGTCTGGCGGCGATCCCCCCGCCGCACCCGATGCCGTCGCTGGGAAAGTGAGCGAAGCGACGTTCAAGGTGCGCATCCACGGCCTGCGTATGCGCTGCGGGCGGCCCCTACCGCCGCACCGCGGCAAAACCCGCCAGCGCCGCTGCCGCGATGCCCGCGGCGAGGGCTAGCGGGAGCGTGAGGCTCTGCTGCTCGAGCAGCGCGCCGATCAGGGCGCCAACCAGCAGCGCCGCCACGGCGCCGGTGCGCCGGCGAGAGTTGCGCGGGGCACCCCCCGCCGGGTCGGCCACCAGGCCGGTGAGCGTGAGCGTCATGACGGTGGTGGTGAGGTCGGGGACCGCGAGCTTGCGCACGGTTGCGTTGCGTATGCCCATCGCGCTCGCCACCAGCGCGATCGTCGCGTAGGCGGCGAGCGAGTCGATCGTGACGGTGACGGCGGCGGCGAGCACCGCGGCGCAGGCGAGCAGCCCAGCCTCGAGCGCCAGCGCGATGCTCACATGCCGGCGGCGGCGCTCGGCCAAGCGGGCGGCGATACGTCCGCCGATACCCGCGCCGAGTAGGAAGGCGAGCAGCGAGATCAGCGGTGCCAGCACCGGCAGGCCTCCGGCGTGGGCGAGTCCAAACCCGAGCAGCACCACGTTGCCGGTCATGTTGGCGGTGAAGACGTGTCCCAGTCCGAGGTAGCTGACCGCGTCGATCAGCCCGGTGGTGAGGGTCAGCGCCAGCAGCACCGGCAGAAGGCGCCGGTCGTGCGCTGTCGGGCTCACGCTGCCCGCTTGCGCAACACGGGGCTCCAGCGCTCCGGCTCGCGCTCGGCCTGCTCGTGCGCCCAGCGGAAGTGATGGATCGCCGAGCGGCGCAGCGGCTCGCCGAGCAGCAGCCCCGCGAACGCCCAGCGTCGCGTGTGGCGCGGGATCTCCAGTGCGAGCGCCAGCGCGCCCGCTAGCACCCACAGCTGTAGGACCCGGTTGTAGGCGGGCAGCTGCTCGGGTGTCATCCCCTCGGCTTCGACGAGCTGGGGGATGCCTCGGCGCAGCTCCCACGGCCACGCGACGAAGTGCACGATCCCACCCGCCAAGCCCGCGCCGTTGTTGAGCGCCAGCCACTTCTCGATTGCCTCGCCCTCGCCCAGCCACGCCGCCGCGGCCCATGCGGGCAGCCCCGTGGCCCACAGCGCCTGCGCCCCGCGCCGGCCGATGAACGGCTCGAACACCAGACCCACGCCAGCGCGCACCTCGAAGGTGTGATGCGCGGCGGTGCCGAGCGCCGTCAGGACCGTGAATGGACGGCGCGGCCGGAGGGCGCGACGTGGCGAGGGCTTCGTCGTCGGGTTCATCCGCACTGCGCCCGTGGGGGCTGCCCAGGCCTTTTTGGCACTGCGCGCGGCCCGCCGCAGGATCGCGCGTCGCAACCTTGGGCTTTTCCATGCGACTCGGGTTGCTTTCACCATCACTCTCTGTAGCATCGTGCTCCCGCTCCTTTTTACTCCGATGGCGCCATCCAGGTGGCGTCATCGAGCTGTGGTGGGTGGTGGAAGTCCTCGGCGTGTGTGCGCATCCAAGCGGCCGCCTCGTCCATGCGCGGCATCGCGAGCAGGCCGGCGGTGGCGAGGTGGGCTACCTCCGCGAGTACGGCATCCAGCGCGTCCCAGCCGGGCTCGCCGGTGAAGGCGACGGCGAAGGGGTGGAACAGCAGCGCGAGGTGGCCGTCGCGGCGCACGTGCGCACGCAACGCGACGATCAGCTCGTCGCGCAACTGCTCCGGCCCGTACGGCTGAGGATCGCCGCGGTGGCGCTCGCGCAGCCCGGCGAATTGGGGGAGGAACGCGTAGGCGTCGAGGAGTTGCCAGCGAAACGGCAGCACGGCGAGGGCATCGAGCATCCCCTCACGTTCGCCGGCGGGGGAGACATAGGTGTAGCCGCGCTCGGCGAGCAGCGAGAGCGTGCGCGCCGTCAGCCCGCCGCCGGGCGGGCGAAAGCCGCGCGGGTCGATCCCGATCGAGCGCATCGCCTCCGTCGCGCGGTCGAGCAGCGCCGTCTCGGTGGTGGCGTCGAGCGCTCCCCACTCCTCGTGACGCCAGGCGTGCACCGCGACCTCGTGGCCGGCCTGTGCCAGATCGTGCAGCGCGCCGGGGTACATCTCGGCGTTGAGCCCCTCGACGAAGAACGTCGCGCGCACGCCCCGCGCGGCGAGCAGCTCCAGCAGCCGGGGGAGCACTTCGCGTACCGTGAAATGCTCCCCCTGGGGCACGTCCTCGGGCCACATGCCCAGCTGCAGCTGAGCGGCCTCGCCGAGATTGTCGAACGTCACCGACACGGCGGCGCCGGCGGCGCTCGCTCCCCACGCGCTCATCGGTTGAATTCGGTCATATCGAGTGCGCAGATCCGGAAACTTAGCTGCGCAGATCTGGAAGGCTGAATGCGCAGACCCGGAATCTATAGTGCTGTGGTCGCGTTAGGCTCCCTTGGCGAAGTAGTAGAGCTTGGCACCCGCTTCGGAGGTGCTCTGTCCGGTCACGTGCACCAAGGTGCCGTGGGTTTCGATCCAGTGGTTGCGGGTCTCGACCGTCGCGTTGCTTGTGCCTTTCGCGCCGGGCCCACCGCCGCCGGGTGCGCCCGCGGCGCCGCCGCCGCCAAGTCGGCTGCCGGAGCGACTGGCTGCCTTGCCGCCGAACCCTGCGCTCGAACTGCCCGCCGCCCCACCGCCGAATCCGCCGCCGGAGCCGCCGAGCAGGATGTAGTGCAGCTGGCCGGTGTCGATCAGATGCTGGACCTGCGCGAGGGTGGGCGCGGGATCGGCGCCCATGAAGCCGCCCATGTCGATCACGTTGCGAGCGCTCTGCAGCGCGATCGTGCCCGCGGTGTTGGAGCCGACGGCGGCAACCATGTACTTGGCGGAGCCCTGGTGGGCCTCCAGGTACTTGACCACGGCGCTGCTGACGTTGGCGCCCCCGGCGCCTGCCGCGCCCCCGGCCGCGCCCGCGGCGCCGCCGCCGAGACCCGCCGCGCCCGCGATGTGCGAGCCGGCGCGAGCGCCACTCCTTGCCGTGCCACCGGCAAGAGCAGCTGGAGGCAGGCCGCCGGCGCCCGTCCCGGCAGGGGCCGCTCCGCCGGGACCGCCACCGGGGAGGCCGGTGCCCGTCGGCGGCCCCTGCGAGGTACCGTTGGATGACTGTCCGGCGCCGCTCGGAGGCTGGATCGCCAGCCGCCCGGCGGACCGCCCGCTTCCCGGGTTGACACTTCCCGGTCGGCCGGCGCCCGAGGCTGCGCCTCCCGGCGGGAAGCCTCCCAGGGCGCTCGACCTGCTCCCACCAAAGAAGCCGCCGCCGGGCGTCCCGGCGAGGCCCGTGTTCGCGCTCGCGGGACCGGCGAGCGGATTGCCGCCGGTGAGCGTGTCGCCGACGGTGGCGATCGCGTAGGAGGCGGGGCCGGCGAGCACGCCCACCAGCCCGGCGACGGCGGCGAAGGGAAGCAGCACGCGCAGAATTGGGGCGTGTGGGCGCCGCACGGATTCGACCCGCGCAAGCAGCAGGGCACCACTGGCGAGCGCGGCGAGCACGAGCGCGGTGGGCGCCAGCCACGGCACGAACCCGCTGGCGCGGGCGAGCAGCACGGCCGCCAACACGGCGGTGGCGATCGCGACGGCGCCAAGCGCTGCGGCCCACACGATCGAGCCCCGTGCGCGGTCCCACAGCTCGAGCAGGCCGCCGGCGGCGAGCACCGCCACGGCGGGGGCGAGGGCGGTGGTGTAGTAGGGGTGGAAGATGCCTTCCGAGAAGCTGAAGATCGCCCATGTCACCACGCCCCAGCCGCCCCACAGGATGTAGGCAGAGCGGGCGGCGTCGGTGCGGGGCGCGCGCCGTCGTGCCCACAGGCCGAGCAGCAGCCCGAGCAGTGCGAGTGGCAGCAGCCACGAGATCTGGCCGCCGACGATCGGGTTGAAGAGCCGCGTGAGACCGGGGGCGCCACCGAAAGTCCCCGTTCCTCCAGGAGTCCTGCCCACCCCGCCGGCGGCGCTGCCACCGGAGACTCGGTTTAGCCCGTTGGCCCCGAAGATCAGCGAGAACCACGAGTTGTCGGTTGTATCCCCGACGAACGGTCGGTGTGCGGCGGGGATCAGCATCATCGCGCCGTACCACACGAAGCTGACCGCGAGCATCGCGCCGGCGCCGGCCGCGAGCTGCGCGACACGCCGGCGCACGCTGCCCTTGCCGGCGATCATGAACGCGAGCGCGAGCCCGGGCACGACCAGGTAGGCGGCGAGCATCTTGACGTTGAAGGCCAGCCCGATGCACAGGCCGCACAGCAGCAGGTGGCGCGTGCGCCCGGACTCCAGTGCCCGCACGAGCGCCCAGGCGGCGGCGATCTCGCACAGCACGAGCAGCGGGTCGGGGTTGTTGAAGCGGCTCATCGCCACGAAGATCGGCGTGAGCGCGAGCATCAGCGCGGCGAGCAGCGCGGCGCGGTGCCCGAGCGTGCGCCGCACGATGTTGTGCAGCAGCAGCACCGAGGCGATCCCGCAGAGCGCCTCTGGCAGCAGCATCGAGAAGCTGGAGAACCCGAACAGCCGTCCGGAGAGCCCCATCAGCATGTTGGAGAGCGGACCCTTGTCGAGGCTCACCAGGCCCGAGGTGTCGACCGAGTTGCTCAGCCAAGCCCACCAGCTGCGGCTGGCCGCCTGGGCGGCCTCGGCGTAGTAGGTGTTGGCGTACCCGTTGCGGGTGAGCCCCCACAGGGTGAGCACGCCGGCGAGCAGCCCCACCAGCCACAGCAGCGGGCGCGACCACGCGGGGTCGGCCTCGCGCCCGCGCACCAGGCGGCGCAGCGCCACGCGGGCGCGTGCTCCGAGCGCGCGGTCGGGGGCGCTGCGGCTGCGGTGGGAACCCTGCGACCGATCGTCGATCGGCGGGGCGGTGATCGATGGGGCTGGCATGCGTGGTCCTTTCCGTCGCGTCGTGAGTCGCTGCTGCGCCTACTCTCGGCACCACGGGTAGTGGGAACATGCGCGATGCGTAAGAAGTACGTCGGAGGCCATTCGGGAACTGAGCCCGACGCCAACGGGCGTCGGCAGTGGCGCCGCGAAGCCGGCTCGGAGGCGTTTCAGAGTCCGACGCCGGCAAGCGTCGACAGCGGCGCTCCGAAGCTGGCCTCGATCCGCGCGCCGCCGCCGGGGGCGTTCGCCGCGCGCACATACCCGTGGTGGGCCTCGGCGGCCTGGCGCACGATCGCCAGCCCCAATCCGGAGCCCGGCAGCCCGCGGGCGGCGTCGGCGCGGTAGAAGCGCTCGAAGACATGGGGAAGGTCGGCCTCCTGGAAGCCGGGGCCGTGGTCGCGGACACAGAGGACGCCGTCGCGCAACTGCACCTCGACAAGCCCTCCGGGAGGACTCCACTTGCGCGCATTGTCGAGCAGGTTGATGACCGCGCGGTTGATGCGCTCGCCCGCGCCGCGCACGAGCGTTGGCTGCAGCGTGACCTCGAAGCGCAGATCGCAGCGCCGTCGCGTGCGCTCGACGGCGTCGGCGACGATCTCGTCGAGGCGCACGTCGTCGGCTGCCAGCTCGCCGCGGCTGCCGCGGGCAAGCTCGGCGACGTCGCTAACCAGCGCGGTGAGCTCGTCGAGCTCGTCGATGATGTCGCGGCGCAGCGCCTCGCGATCCTCGGGGGTAAGACGGGCGGCGTCCTGGAGCACCTGGATGTTGGCGCGCAGCGAGGCGATCGGTGTGCGCAGCTCGTGACCCGCGTCGGCGATCAAGTGCCGCTGGGCGGCGACCGAGCGCTCGAGCTGCTCGAGCGTGGCGTTGAAGGAGGCGGCGAGGCGCGCGAGCTCGTCGCGGCCGCTCACCTCCAGGCGGCGGCTGAGATCGGGGTCGCCGGTGAGCTGCTCGGTGCGGTGCGTGAAGCGTGCGATCGGGGTGAGCGCGGTGCGCGCCACCAGCGCCCCCAGCAGCACGGCGAGCGCGATGCCGGCGACGCCGACCAGCAGCAGGATCAAGAGGATGTGGCGGAGCTCACGGTCGACCGTGGTGAGTGGCAGCGCGACCAACACGGCGCCGTGCGGCCCGGCGCCGCGCGTGAGTACGCGCAAGTGGGTGCCGCGCACGGTGCGATCGGCGAGCAGATCGCCGCGTCCGCTCGCGGCGATCGCCCGCTCGGCGCTGTTGGGGGCGATCGTGGGCGAGGAGCCCTGGCCGCTCGGGACATCGACGGCGCCCGTCGGATCGATGAACTGCACGTACCCCGACGGCCCACCGAAGCGCGCCGGCGCGACGCTGGTGGGCAGATTGGGAGGGGCGCCGACTGCGCCGCCCGGACTGCCTGCAGCGCTGCCGGGAACGCCGGGTGGGGGGACCTGGGCGGTGTCTCCCTCGGGAGGCCCGCCTGCGCTGCCACCGGCTCCCTCGTGGGCCGCCGGCCTCTCGGGGGTGGATCTGTTGCCGCCGGCTGCCTCTCGGCCCACCGCACCACCGCGGGTCGAACCGCCGTCGCCCTCCGCGCCGGTTGCCCCCGGCGTGCCCACCGCCCCGGGGGGCGGTGGGACGAACCCGGCGGCGCGCTGGCGCAGTGAGGAGTCGACCTGGCCGCGCAGGTCGGAGCGCACCGCGACATACACCACCACCGCGGCGAGCACCACCGCGACCGCGACCGCTAGGCCGGCCACCGCGGCGATGCGGGTGCGCAGGGTCACCGGTGCGCCTTGTGATCGCGAGCGCCGACCAAGGTGTGCGTGCCAGCGGCAACGCGAGTGCGCATCACGGCTCGCGCAGGACGTAGCCGACGCCGCGCACGGTGTGGATCAACGGGCGGGCGCCGATCTCCTCCAGCTTGCGGCGCAGGTAGCCGATGTACACGCGCAGCGCGTTGGAGGCGGGGCCGAAGTCGTACCCCCACACGCGGTCGTAGATCACGCTGCGCGAGAGCACGCGGCGGGGGTTGCGCATCAACAGCTCCAGCAACTGGTACTCGGTGCGGGTGAGCTCCGCGAAGCGCTCGCCCACGAGGGCACCGTGGCGGTCACCGTCGAGGCGGATCTCGGCGAAGCTGAGGGCGTCGGGGTCGCCCTCGGCTCCCTCCGAGCCGTCCGAGCCGGTGCGGCGCAGCAGCGCGCGCAGCCGTGCCTGCAGCTCGCCGACGTCGAACGGCTTGACGAGGTAGTCGTCGGCGCCGGCGTCGAGGCCGTCGATGCGGTCGGCGACGGCGTCGCGCGCGGTGAGCATCAGGATCGGCACGCGGTTGCCGAGCCGGCGCAGTCGGCGGCACACCTCCAAGCCGTCGATGCCGGGCAGGCCGATGTCGAGCACGACGGCGTCGGGCAGTGCCTCGGCGACCAGCTCGATCGCCTGGGCTCCGTCCTCGGCGAGCTGCACCTCGTACTCGGCGAGCGTCAGCGCACGCCGCAGCGCTTCGCGCACCGCACGATCGTCGTCTACCACCAGAATTCTCACGGCTCGATTGTGACGTGCGCGCGGGCAGCGACACGGGTACTCATACTTTGCGCTTACACGGATGGCTCCACCAGCGCCCACGGCAACCCAACCACCTCACGCCTCCGTCCAGCCACCTCGCACCTCGGCCCAGCCACCTTGCATCCCCGCTCAATCAGCTTCTACTTTGACCTTGGCTCGCCGTACGCCTACCTGACGGCGGAGCGCCTGGGCGAGGTGCTGGGCGGCCGGGCGGTCGCTTGGCAGCCGATCTCGCTGGGGGGCCTGTTCAAGGCCAACGGGCGCTCCTCCTGGGCGGTCGGCGATCCGGGCGTTCGCAAAGGGGGAATCGAGGAGGTGGAGCGGCGCGCCCGGGCGTACGGGCTACCCGAGCTGTGCTGGCCGGAGCCGTGGCCGAGCAACTACCTGTTCGCGATGCGTGTCGCCGCTCACGCATTCCAAGTGGGCTGCGGTGAGGCATTCACGCTGCAGGCCTTTCGCGATGCCTTCCAGCATGGTCGAGACCTCGGCATTCCCGAGCAGGTACTGCAAAGCGCCGAGCAGACCGGTCTCGACCCGGACGCGGCGTGCGCGGCGACGGAGGATCCGCAGGTCAAGCAGGCGCTGCGCGCGGCAACCGAGGAAGCCCACGCGCGCGGGGTGATCGGTGTGCCGACGCTGGCGGTCGACGAGGAGCTGTTCTGGGGCGATGACCGCCTGGTGGAGGCAGCCGCGGCGATCGGTGGTGGTGGCGCCCCCTAGCCGTTGCTCGTTGCGCGCCCAGCCTGTGCCTTCGAGCGCGATCTGGATGCGGTGCGAGCCCCATCCAACTCCTTAAACCTCCCCGGCAGTCGATCTACAGCCGCCGTCCGGCGAGGCCCTCGACGGCCTCGATCATCGCGGCGTAGTCCTCATCCGCGTGCCCGCGCCCGACGGTGGCGGCGAGCAGGTCGCGGGCGTGGGCGGCGGAGGGGAACGGCATCCCGGCGGCTTGGGCTTCCTCGAGGCAGAGGCGTACGTCCTTGAGCATGTGGGCGGTCTTGAACAGAGCGGGGGTGTAGTCGTGCGCGCGCATTGCGCCCGCCTTCATGTCGAGCTGCGCGGAGGCGCCCGAGCCGCTGGAGAGCACCTGCGCGAAGGCGTCGAGGTCGAGGTCGCAGGCGCGCGCGAGCAGCAGCCCCTCGGCGAGCGCGGCGGCGTTGGCGGCGCCGACGGAGTTGTTGATCAGCTTCAGCATCTCGCCCTGCCCGAGCGCGCCGACGTGCACGATCACCTCGCCCATCGCCTCCAGCAGCGGCCGCGCGCGGGCGAAGTCCTCGGCCTCACCGCCGGCCATGATCGTCAGCGTGCCTGCCTCCGCACGCGGAGCGCTGCCGGTGACGGGTGCGTCGAGCATCCGCACCCCGCGCTTGGCCAGCGCCGCGCCAATGCGCCGGGTGTCGAGCGGGGCGATCGTGGACATGTCAACGCACAGCAGCCCGTCGTGCGCGCCGGCGACTATGGCCTCGATGCCGGTCTGCTCTGTATTTCCCCCACCCGCCTCCGCGCTCTCCCCGCCAGGCCCCGCCCCCTCCTCGCCGAGCAGCACCGAGGCGACCTGCGCGCCGTCGACGACCATGCTCACGACGATCTCGCTCGAGCGCGCGACCTTAGCGGGCGTCTCGACGGCCACCGCGTCGTGCTCCGCGGCCCACCGCGCGGCCTTGCCGGGGGTGTGCGTCCAGACGGTTAGGGGAAAGCCGGCGCGCCGCACGTTGGCGGCCATCCGCGAGCCCATGATGCCAAGTCCGAGGAATCCGATCCGCGCGGGCATGCCTGCATCCTCCTACAACGGGAGCCTCAATGCGCAGCGCCGGGATCGTGCGGCGCATCTGCCTGCTGGTGCACCGCGACGGGCGGCTCTCCCAGTGGCCCCAGCGTTCGTCGTGCTCGCCACCGGCTGATTGCTACCGCGCGTCGGGGCGCAGCTCGCCGCTGGCCGCGCACCGTGCGTTCTCGCCGCTCGCTACCGGCTGACTCTCCCATCCACGCCGCGGCCTATCGTGCAGGGTTCGTGTCCCCCTCCTTTCACGCAACTCTCCAACAGGGCGAGGCGGTGCTGCGCTTCCCCTACGACGAGCGCCTGCGCACGCTGCTGCGCGCGATCCCGGGCCGGCGTTGGGATCCGCAGGAGCGGGCATGGTGCGTGCCGCTGGACCCCGAGCCCGCGGAGGCGCTCGCGCGGCTGCTGGCCGTGCTGCCGCGACCCGAGGTGAGCGAGGCGCTCGCACAGGCGATCGAGCGCCGCCGCCGCAAGCGCCGTCGCGGGGAGTGCGTGCTCGAGCGAGTGCGACCCGACGCGGGTTGGTGGCTGGGCTTTCCCACCGACGGCGACGCGGAGCTTCTGGAGGCGCTGATGGAACATCCCGACGCCTACGGCCTCCCGGCGATCGGGCGGGCGCAGATCCCGCTCGACGATCTCGCGGTGCGGATGGTGGGTGAGCTGAACACACGCTTCCCCAGCCTGCGCCTCAGCGAGGACGCGCGGCTGGCGCTGACGGCGCTGCGCGAGCAGGCCCGCCGGGAAGCCGGCGCGGGATCGCGGGGTGCCGACGGTCAGGGTGGCGAAGCGGGGAGTTGGTCGGATGGCGGCGGATCCGGGGACGGCGGATCGGAGAGCGAGCGGCGACGGGACCAGGCGATGGCATCGCGCCTCGACGCGCTGGACGAGGTCGCGCTGTGCCGTGACCGCCGCGGCCGGGAGTGGATTTTGCTCGCCGCCGTGCACGCCCCGCTGGCGCGCGTGCTCGCCGAGCGGGCCGGCCTGCGCGGGGGGGAGGGTCCCGCGGGGACCTACGCGCTCGCGGCGGTGGCGCACGACGCGCCGCAGATCGCCGAGCTGCTCGACCAGCTGGAGGCGGGGAGCGTCGACGCGCGCGTGAGCGCCTGGCTGGAGCGCGCCACCGAGTGGCGCGGCAACATCGAGGTGGGGGGCACCGGCGAGGAGCCGGTGTTCTTGCTGCTGGGCGACCCCAACCGCCTGCCCGCCGCGCTGCGCGAGCGCGCGGCCACGGTGCCGGGTGGCGCCAGCGTGCCGCTCACGCTGGAGTCGTGGCGGCTGATGGATGGGCGGCTGCGCGGCTGGGTCAGCTCGCCGGCGCGGCGCTGCGCGGCGGCGCTGCGCGAGGGGCGCCCGGCGCCGCCCGCGGTGCTGGAGCGCTCGGCGATCGACGACGACCCCACGTTCGTGCTCGCCCCCGGTCACGACCCCGCGCAGTTGGAGGCGTTTGCGGGCCTGGGGGGAGCGCTGCCGGTGAAGCCGCGGCGTGGCGCCGGCGCGGCGCACGAGCACGCCAAGCTGCCGGCGATCCGCGCCGATCCCTTCTGCGTGCCGGAGCTCGACGCCTTCCTGGCCGAGCACGGGACGTGGGTGGATCCGGGTGCGCTCGAGCTGCTGCAGGAGGTTCGCGAGGAGCACGCCCGCGCCGCCGGCCTCGTGGCGCTCTCGGCGGCGACCGACGCGACGCTCGAGATCCACGGGCTGGGAGGCGAGCTGAAGCCCTTCCAGCGCGCCGGGGTCAGCTACATGCTGGCTCAGCGGCGCGCCTTCCTCGCCGACGAGCAGGGCCTCGGCAAGACGATCGAGGCGCTCGCGGCGATCGAGGCCGACGACGCCTACCCGGCGGTCGTCGTGTGCCCGGCTAGCCTCAAGCTCAACTGGCTGCGCGAGATCGAGCGCTGGCTGCCGGGGCGTGGTGTGCGCGTGCTGATGGGCACGAGTCGCAGCTCCTTACCGCTGGCGGAGATCACCGTGGTCAACTACGACATCCTCGCGGCGCGCTTGGACGAGCTGCGCGCGCTGGAGCCCCGCGCGTTGGTGCTGGACGAGTCCCACTACTGCAAGAACGCCGCCGCCAAGCGCACCCAGGCCGTGCAGCGGCTCGCAGCGGCGGTACCGAGCGATGGCCTGGTGATGGCGCTCACCGGCACGCCGGTGATGAACCGTCCCCCGGAGCTGATCGCACAGCTGCGGATCCTCGGGCGCCTGCACGACTTCGGCTCGGGCGCCCAGTTCGGCCGGCGTTTCCGCGGGCCCGACGCGCACCTGCGCCTGCACTGGCACCTGCGGGCGCGCTGCTTCGTGCGCCGCCTGAAGTCGGAGGTGCTGCCCCAGCTGCCCGCCAAGACGCGCGCGGTGGTGCCGGTGGAGCTCGACAACGAAACCGAGTACCGCCTCGCGGAGCGCGACGTGGTGGCATGGCTGCAAAGTCAGCCGCTCGACCTGCGCGAGCTCGACGCGAAGGTGGCGGCGGCGCTGCGCGCCGAGCGCCTGGTAAGGCTGAACGCGTTGAAGCTGCTCGCTGCGCGTGGCAAGCTGCACGGGGCGCTGGCGTGGATCCACGATTTCCTCTCCTCCGGCGAGCGCCTCGTGGTGTTCGCCCACCACCGCGAGATCCAGCACGCCCTGCGCGAGCGCTTCCCCGGCGCGCTGCACATCCTCGGCCAGGACAGCCCCACCGCGCGCGAGGCGGCGCTGCACGCCTTCCAGGAGCCCGACGGGGAGGGCAACCAGCTGATCGTCTGCTCGATCGACGTGGCCGGCCAGGGGCTGACGCTGACGCGCTCGTCAAACGTGGCGTTCCTGGAGCTCGACTGGACGCCCGCCAAGCACGACCAGGCCGAGGACCGCTGCCACCGCATCGGCCAGCAGGACGCGGTCAACGCCACCTACCTGCTCGCCGCCGACACGATCGACGAGACGATCGCCACGCTGCTGGAGCGCAAGCGCGCGGTGATCGGCGCTGTCACCGACGGCCGCGCCGAGGAGGAGGAGGGGGTGGTGGATGCGCTGGTGCGCTCGCTGCGCGGCGAGCCCTACCGCCACCTGCGCGCGGTGGCGTGAGGGCCTGCGGAAAACCCGTGTCGCGCGTGTGGGGTATCCGGGATGGCGCGGCGGCCGGCAAATGCGAGCATGGCTTGGGACCGCCGACGTTCCCCTCTGCGGTTCACCGCGCGGAGCCCGCCGCCACTCTCCCCGCTCCCGGGCGGCGGGCACGCGCCCTTACAGCGGCCAGTAGTGGCCGATCTGCGCCGCCGCGCGGGAGGTGAGCAGCGCCTCGGGCGCCACCGAGATCGACTCGCCCGCGCCGGCGAAGGCGAGCAGAGTCGTCTGCACGCACTCCCCCAGCACGCGCGGCTCGTAGCCGCCCTCCAGCACTGCCCCCAAGGGGGCGCCCATCGCTGCCGCCGCGTCGCGCACCTGGCAAGCGATCTTCGCGAAGGACTCCGTTTGTAGCCGGCACCCCGCCAGCGGGTCGGCGATGTGTGCGTCAAAGCCGGCCGACACCAGCACCAGCTGGGGCTCGAAGGCGGCGGCCGCCGGCAGCACCACGTGCTCCAGCAGCGACAGCCACAGCTCCTCTTCGGAGCCGGAGGGCACCGGCAGGTTGATCGTGTAGCCCTCGCCCTCGCCCGAGCCGACATCCCCGAGCGGGCCGCTGCCGGGGAAGACGCCGGCCTGGTGGATGCTCGCGAACAGCACGTCCTTGCGCCGACGAAAGATCTCCGCGGTGCCGTTGCCGTGGTGGACGTCCCAGTCGAGCACGAACACGCGCTCCACCCCGTGCTCGCGGATCGCCAGCTCCGCGGCGACCGCCACGTTGTCGAACAGGCAGAAGCCCATCGCGCGGTCGCGTTCGGCGTGGTGGCCGGAGGGCCGCACCCCGCAGAAGCCCACCGCCCTCTGGCCGCCGAGCAGCGCCTCCACCATCGCGCACACTCCGCCCGCGGCGTGCAGCGCCGCGCGGTAGGAGGCCTCGCCCACGTAGGTGTCGGCGTCGATCTCCCCGCCGCCTGCCGCACATAGCTCGCGGATCGCGCGCACGTGGCGTGCGCTGTGCACCAGCTCCAGCTGCTCCACGCTCGCCGCCGGCGCCGGGCGGCGCTCCCATCCCAGCCAGTCGAGGCTCTCCAGATGGCTCTCCAGCGCCACCAACCGCTCTGGGGTGTCGGGGTGGCCGGGCATCTGCGCGCGCGGGTCGTGCTCCAGGCAGGCGGGGTGGTTGAAGTAGAGGCCGTTCATCGCCGGGTGGTCGGGCCGCTGCTCATTTGCCGGTGGTCAACCGCCGTTCATCGCCGGGTGGTCACGAACGGGACTTGCCACGCTCGAGTATCGCGTGGAACGGCTCCTCGCACTTCGTGCCCAGGTACCGCAGAGAGCGGTCCTTCTCTGCCCATTCGGCGAGGTCGCCGGGCTCTAGTGCATTCTCGAGCTCCGACAGCGCACATCCGAGCGCCTCGTGCGCTTCGGCCTCGAACGAGCTCTCTTCCCTCCTCGCCTCGGCAGGCTCCGCCGCGAGCGGCTTCTGCTTGGCGAGCTGCTGCGCCACGAGGGTTGCGTAGCAGGCACGGTTGTAGTGCGTGCGGTAGGACACTTCGGCGCTTTTCCCCTCCACGTGGCCGAACGCGAGCGTCTGCGGGTGGAGCGCTCGCCCCGATTGTGGCTGCCTGCCCACCCACTCTTCGAGTGTCAGGCTGAGCCGATCCCACGAGAAGCTCTGCCCGGCGTGATCGTCCCAGAGGGCACCGCCCTGCCATTGCACTCCGTGGGCGCTCATCCGCCGGCTGGCCACCAGCACCAGGAACGGACCGTGGATGCGCCGCAGGAGGTCCATGCGCTCGATCGCCTCCCGGCGCTTGCCGGATTTGCTTTTGAGACGTGCGCCGCGCTGGGACCGCACCTGTTCGATCGCACGGTTCAATTCGTCTCCCAGCTGGTGCGCCACCCTGCAGAGCTCCGCCAGCTCACCCTGCGGGATGGGCGGCGGGAGGGGTGGCGGCCCATTGTCGGAGCCGGCTTCCTCGAGTCTCTGGCATTGGCGCGCCACCGCCAAGCTGTAGTGCGCCTGGTAGTACAGCGGATCGCGCCATTCGAGCGCTTTGCTCGCGGGGAGCATCGCATCGGGGGGAGGCATGCCGTCGGGCAGTTCGGTGGGGATCCGTTCCAGCCGCGTGCACGCCTGCGCGAAGCAACCATCGTGCAGCTCCAGCATCGCGAGGTTGAATAGCGTCGGCAAGTTGCCCGGGTCCCGGTCCAGCGCAAGCGCATACAGCGCCCGCAGCTCCGCGCTGCTGCGATTCCCTTCATCGTGCACCGCCACTTCGAACAGGGAGGTGCTGCGCCAATTGCCGGTGCGCACGTAGGCGGTGTCGGTGTGGCCCATCTCTTCCAGAAGCTGAAACTGCACCCACGCTGCGCCCGCGATCGCCAGGCGCAGGATGTCCTGCCGTTTATTTCGCCCTTTACCGTCGTGGGGTTCCAGGATGTCGGCCCACAGGATGCCGCTGCTGCGTACGTCGCCGGTGTCGCTCGCCAGGCTCAGCACCAGACCCGCGCCGCGCTCGCTGGACTTCAGCAGATACCCACGCAGGTAGAGGTCTTCGCGCGGCAGCAGCTGCTGGACGAGCTTCAACAGCATCCCAAGGGTCTGGCCCTCTGGCAGGTCCTTGACGGTGTCCGCGATCGTGTCCAGCACCGATGAGGAGCGGTAGGGGGCGGTGGCGAGGTCAACGGTGCTCAGCGGACGTCGCACCCCCGTGCCTCCCAGCTGTGCTTCGAGCACCGCCGCCACCGCTTTCTCGTCGCCCGCTCCCGGGCTGGCGGTGAAGGTGTCGATGTGCAGCGCGGTACCCGCCAGCCAGCGCAACCACAACGGCACCTCGCGGCCTCGGGCGAGCACGTGGATGCCCGAGCGGATCGGGGGAAGGCGGACGATCGCGAGCACGACGACCACGAGCAGCGCGATGGCCGTCGCCACTACCACTGCAGCCGCGGCCCCGCGGCCCACTATTTCGAGCAGGTGACCTGTCCGCGAGGACACCGACGCGCCATACAGCGCGATCCCCAGATGCTGCGAGGCCGGCATGCCGCACATCTAACCAAAGGCCGCATTCGTATGCGTTGCACGATCCTACTTTTGGGATCCTCTCAGGCGAACAGCGGCGGGCGGCGCTCCCGCCAACCCTCGGCCTGCTGGGCTGCTCCTGCCAGCCTCGGCCTGCTCCTGCGCCGACACCTCCCCCGCCGCGAGCATCGGTGCGTGCTCCGCCATCCCGGCAAACGCCACTCCCCGGACGGGGCGGCGGCGCGGTCGCTCACGACCCGGGCGGCCGCCGGTGCGAAGCGAGATGTTCCTGATTCTGCTGGCGCTCGCCCCTGATTTGGATCGCCATGTACACGACGATCACGTTGACGACGATCCCGATCCCAATGAACGTGATGATCAGGCCTACGTCCTTGCTGAAGGCTGGGCTTGAGGCGAGAAGCATTGGCAGGTGGCTCCGTCGGGTTCGATGATGAACGTCTTGGAGCCTACCATTCGTCGGCTTCGCAGGTGTGCGTCAGTCGCGTTTGTGCGCGCGCGTCGCGGGCCGCTTCGTTTCGGATCCCCGTCTTGACGGGCGACCTTGCTACACGCCCACCCCTGCATCCGGTCGCCGGTCGTCCTTCGCGCGCCTCCGCCCCAGGGTGGGATAGTAGCCTTAGGGAACCGCCGTGCGTCGCGCACGATGTTGGAGAGGTGCCGGAGCGGTTGAACGGGCGCGACTGGAAATCGCGTAACGGGGGTTGACCTCGTTCGAGGGTTCGAATCCCTCCCTCTCCGTTCGAGACGGGGCGGAAGGTCGTCGTTCGAACCTCCGCTCCGGCTCATTGCTGGCGCCTCATTTCCTTGAGAGCGTCACGATCCTCCTTTACGCTAAAGTAAAGGCATGGCGCGGATATCAAGCAAGCATCAGGTGACCCTTCCTGTCGAGTCGTTGAAGCAGGCCGGCTTGGGCGTCGGAGATGAGGTTGCGATTGAGGCCGAGGGGGCCGATCGGATCGTCGTTCGGCGCGTATCGGGCGACGTCGGGCGAGCGCTGGGTGTGTTCGACGGCCTCTACGAGCCGGGCTATCTTGAGCGACTTCGCGCCGGCGAGCGTGCATGAGCGGGTGCGTGCTCGACACAGACGTGGTGATCGGCGCGCTCGACCGACGTGACCCGCATCACGCCAATGCGGCCAGGGCGATCGAGCGGCTCGCCGACGATGGCGTGCCGTTGCTCCTGTCGCTTGTCAACTACGCCGAGACACTCGTCAGACCGGCCGAGGACGAGCACAACTTGAAGACTGCGAAGGACGCGCTGGCCGCGTTGGGAATCCAGTTGGTTGCTCCGACGACCTCGATCGCAGTGAACGCGGCGCGGCACCGGGGACTGAATGTCAGCCTCGCGGATGGGTTCGCGCTCGCGACCGCGCAGGCTCACAATGCCCATGTGGCGTCGTTCGACGGGAGAGTTCGCCGCGCACTCCCCAAGCTCAGCCTTCAGCTCGCACCGCAACTGAGCTGACGCCTGCGTTCTGCTCGTCAAGACGCTCAAGCAGCGCCAGCACTTCCGGCGAGGGGTTCGAAAACAGTCTCAGGCACTCCGTACGGCCCTCGCCGGCCATGCTGGTTGATTGCTCAGGGCCGACGGAAGACCGAGTGCGTTCCGATGCGATGCCAGATGACGTGCGGCTCGCCCGCCCGAACCTCGTCGCCGTACTCGAAGGTCGCTCTACCGTCTGGCGCCCAGGTCATCTCCCACACGCGCGGGTGGCCTTGGACGCGCTTGACGCGCAGACTTGGACGAAAGCTCTGGCCGCCAGCCGCTAAGTCGGTGACGAATTGTGCGACCGCGTGACGGAACATCCGCTGCTGCTGAGGGGTGAGACGGTCCCAGTCACGCCAGAACGAGGCGAGAGCTTCACGCGTAGGCATAGAGTCGTCTCAAGACGAAGCGAGATAGCACGTGGCCTATCGTCCTTGATCCACGAGCTAGTGCACCATCTCGCGAGCCGACGGGCGTGTCATCTGTTCCCAGTCTTGGATTCGGCTCATTGAGTTACGAGCCTCCTCCTGGTTGGCAAACTGAATATTCGACAGGAGGTTGCGATACAGCGGAACTAGCTCCGTCTGGATGCGGTAGGGATCGACCGGGGGGGATGGAGCGGCCGATAGGATCTGTAGCAAGCAGATTCCCCAGCCCTCCAAAGTCTCGTTTCCAGTCGCCTTAAGCAATGCGGTAAAAAAGGGGACTGTCGCGGGACGAAAACTGCCAACTGCCGGACGAGACGCGTACCTGTCCATCTCGGCAAGGGTCTCCCACAAATGCGGCAGATAATCTGAAGGTGTGCGCGTGGCGGCCAATTCTGCTGCCTGGACGATCAAGGGACCCCAGCACTCCTCGCAGTCTCGGGCCGTAGCCTCGGGATTGCTCTCCATTCGAGCGCTGAGCACGTCCGTATGGGCTTTCTCCCATCGACTCCGGTCATTTACGAAGGCGCCTATGCCGTGCTTGACGGATACGAGTCCTCGCTCTTCAAGTGCGCGGACTGTCTCGCGGGCAACCCCCCGACTGACGTCGTATTCCTCCATGAGATCCACCTCGCGCGGGAGCATCTCTCCGGGTTGGATTGCCCCGCCAACAATCCGAGCCATGAGTTGCTCAAGAACGTCCCGGTGCAGTCGCTGGCCTCTGCCAGTAGCCATCCAACGATAGTAGCAACCTAGCATGTGATTGGATATCCGTTCTTCGGCTACTCTAGATGGATCACATGACGAAGGCCGAGTTGCATGAGCTTGTAGATCGGCTGCCGGACAGGGCCGTCGATGGGGCAGCGCTCCTCCTCGAGGAGATCAACGAGGGCCGCATTGACCCGGAACAGGCATGGTTCTGGACGCGTGAGTGGCAGGCCAGAGAGGGCGAGGCCGACGACGACCTAAAGGCTGGTCGTGTCACGCGCTTCGCAAGCGATGAGGCGTTCCTTGCCTTGCTTGATGAGCGCACGAAGCCGCTCGATGGTGCGTGACGTGCACAGGGCGGTCGGGCTCCCCGGCGAGGCTTGTGCCAGCGTCTAGCGACCGAAGCGCCGAGCGTACAGCTCCCTAATGCGTTTCCACACAAGGCTTGGGTTCGATCTTCGTCCCTCCCTCCCCGTTTTTTGTCCGGGTTCGTGGCAATGGTTCCAAAACGATCTTCCATCAGCGCCAAAAGCGGTCTTGACGAGGCGCGCGCGCGATCGGCAGAGGTGCCTCATCGATGAAGTCGTCGAAGAATGGTTCGAGCGTCATCGCCTCGCCGCTCGTCGCCTTCGAGAGATGGGGCCGCTCGTGACAGACCCATCGGACTGGATCGATACCGATCCCGTCCCCCTGCCTGGATATCGGCATCGACTACGGGGGCCTCGGCCAGCACCAGCAGTATCCTGACGGGAGCACGGTGGCCGGCCTTTGATCGCAGCGGGGTTCGGGATTCGATCTTCGTTCCTCCCCGCCCCGTTTTCGCCGGATCGAGGCCTGATCAATTGGGCCTGAGGTGTACCGTGGGCTACTTCGGTCGGTCTTCGTCTGGTTGCTGCTGGGGGTCTTGTTGGTTGCTCTGCGGCCTCGATCTGACATTCGGCCTAGGTCCGCAGCTTTTCGACGAGCGCGAGGGCCGCCAGCCGGTCAAAAGTAGGGGGCTCCTCACCCTCGTAGCGAAACTCGACTGCCCACGGCGAGAGCACGTCTGCCTCTGAAAGCTCTGGAGGTGCGTCTATGTCGTGTTCCTCGACCAAGCCGACGAGGTAGCTCAGCGCGTGGCTCTTCATGAATGCCACGCCGTGGGTGGCCAGCGCCGCCTTGATCAGCTTCTCGGCCTGCTGTGCATGAAAGCCGATGATCGCGTCGGCCACGTCCGCCGAGCGGACGGCGCGACGACGGGCTTGGATGAAGGCACACTTGGATGTGTGCTTAAAACCGCATGGAGCGGCCATCGGGGCCAGATCAGCGTGTCCGTCAAAGCGGGTCCACTCTAGCGTGCCAGTTGCTGAGCTGCTCGGCTAAACTCCATTTGAATACAATAGTCTTCGCCCGATGGGCATGCAATCGTGTCCGTGTGCTTTGGCAGCCCCCTACGGGCGTCGCCAAAATTTCAGACTAGAGGAATCTGATTATCAAAAAATGCGATACCATGCCCTACGAGACGATCCGTACCAACGGAATTTGGTCTCCAGACATGGGCATTCCACCGGATACGAGGGGGACGCCCATAGGCCTGCCCGGGGTCAGGGAGTGTGCGCACACCCCCTGACCCCGGGGCTTCTACTCCAGGCTTTGGACACCTGAGTATTGCATCCGACTGTATCATTGACAGGCGCTCCGCGCTTGGCGAACTCCTGTTCATTGGAATATTTGAAAATGAACCCTCGTCGTCTCGTCGGACTTTGCGGCCAAGAGCCCGGTGGGGAAGTCCCTCTCGATTGCAAGGCTCCCCGGACGCAGACAATGTCTCGAAAGGGCTGGCCTGCCGAAGACGGCCGATATCGCCTCCTCCGTGAGGGCAAAATGCACTACTGATTGCCAGTTCCGAAGCGCCTGGCGTGCAGCTCACTAATGCGCTTCCGCACAAGGTCCGGGTTCGATCTTCGTCCCTCCCTCCCCGTTTTCGCCAGGTTTGATCCCAATGTTCGAATCCGCATCGGTGGTGTGGCGCCAGGAACTATCATCGAACTCGCCATGACAGCGAAGGAGCAACTCCTGCAAGAGGCGCCTGGTTGGAGCGAGCACGATGCGGAGATCGCGCTGCGAGCGGTACAGCGCGAGCACACCGACGGCAACGGCGACGAGTGGGGGGAGCTCTCCAAGGTCCATGAGGTTGCGTTCGGGGAGACGATGGAGAGATTGGCCGAGGAGGAGCGCGCAGCTGGGCACAAGCCGTGGTAAGACGCGGCGAGGTCTGGTGGGCAGAGCATCCGGAATGGGGGCGCCGGCCCGCCCTTGTGATGACACGCGATGAGGCGATCGATAGCCTCAACCAGGTCTTCGTGGTGCTCGCCACCACGCGCATTCGCGGAATCTCGACGGAGGTAGAGCTGGGGCGCGAGGACGGCATGCCCCGCGATTGCGTCCTGAACGCCGACCACACCGACACGGTCGCCAAGGGCTACTTGGTCGAGCTCATCACGGTGCTTTCGCCGGAGAAGGTTGCTGCCGTCTGCGCTGCGTTGAGCACCGCTACAAGCTGCGGCTGAAGGACTTAGGTCGGTCGGCTTCGCGGAAACGCCTGGCGTGCAGCTCGCTAATGCGTTTCCGCACAAGGTCCGGGTTCGATCTTCGTCCCTCCCTCCCCGTCCCGGCCAGATGGCTGCTTGGCGATTTGCCGAACTGGCCGGCTGTGCCTCTTCATACCGGTGGTGGCGTCGGTAGTGTTGGGATGATGACCGAGCCCACATCGATAACACGCGCACGGGACTCGCAGGGCGAGCAGGTGCGGAAGCTGCGGCTACGAGCCGACGGACGGCGGCCGCTTGCCGTGAACCTCAGGGACACCATCTTGCTGACCCGCAAGCTTTTCGAGTTGCGCGACGCTGCACGTCGCGCCCGTTGAGCAGTCCGTTGTTCGATCAGCTGCTCGCGCGCCTCGTGCAGGCGGATATCCGGTTCGTCCTCATCGGCGGCTTGGCGCTTGGATCGTGGGGCGTGATACGCGGAACGAAGGACTGCGACATCGTGCCCGACCCGGTGCCGGAGAACCTGGACCGGCTCGCCCGGCTTGTAGTCGAGCTTGGTGGTCACGTCCAGTTGGGCGAATCGCTGCTCGGTTCGGAGCGTTCCGTTGCCGCGACGCTGCGCGGCGGCGAGCGAACGCTGATCGTCACGCAGCTCGGCGATTTGGATGTGGTGCAGGGCCTCGACGGCGTCCCGCCGTACGCCGAGCTTCGCGCTAGTGCGGTCGATGTCGAGTTGGCCGGCGTGACGATCCCAGTGTGTGCATTGGAGCATCTGAGGACGATGAAGCGGGCCGCTGGGCGTCCGCGTGATCTCGTCGACCTCGAAGATCTCGACGCAGCTCAGCCGCCGCTTCCCGATTGAAGTCGGTCGCCGGCCGGTCAAGGGCGGGCGGACTCGACTGCCCACGGCGAGCCGTCATATCATTCGTCTTTGGTGTTCCGGCCCTCGTGGTAGCCGAGATACCACATCGCCACCAACATCAAGACGAGCACCACAAGACTGCCTGCCGCGATCCGTAGCCCTTTCGATGGTCCCAACTCCTCCAGCATGAACCCCGCGACGCTGGCGGCGGTGGCGAGCACAAAGAGACACGCGGACCAGAATGGCGGGGGCCAGCCATTGTTCATCGGACGGAGCCCTCACTGGCGTACTCCATGCGCTTGGTGCAGACGAAGGCGGATCATCCTCGTCAAACGCACCGCTCACGGCGAGCAGCCTATGGCGCGAGCGGTGGTGGAACGTCCCACGACCCAGTTTGGCCTTGCCGTACCCCACGAGGGTGTTCGGCGCGGATCAGACCGTAAGTGTGGTGAATCCCTCTCCGAGTAGCGCTCGCATGTCGTCGGGGTACGGTGATGTTTGGGATCCATGGGGGAGCCACCCACAGCGGCAATCGATGTCGAGATAGCGGATGTGATGATTGCGATATGCGCGCTTGCACGCCTTCGCATGATGAAGCTGGCCACCGGACGTCCACGCGATCTCGTCGACTTGGAAGACCTCGATGCCGGTCGGCTAGGCCGGGATTGAGCCCGACGGCATGGATGCGGGATGGCCCTGGGGACCCCAGGGGCCCCACGCCACTAAACTGGTCCCCCTGCGCCAGTAGCTCAGCTGGATAGAGCGTCGGTCTACGGAACCGAAGGTCGGGAGTTCGAATCTCTCCTGGCGCGTATTGAAAAGCCCTGCTGAGGCGAGCTTGATCGCGCGCGACGCCGAAGCCAGCGAGCAGCGGCGCGGGCCGGCCCTGCACGACTACGCGCTGAGGTGGGTCGCCGGCCACGCTGGCAGCGGGTATGACTCGGTGCGCGAGCAGACCCGCGAGGAATACCGCCGGCTGCTTGCGACCTTCGCCCTGTCCTACTTCCCCGCAGATGTACGGCTCGCCGACTTCAACCGGCGAGCGCTGTAAGGCTTCATCGGCTGGCTCACCGATCGCCCGGGCGCCACGGGCGACTCTCGGGCCGCTCGATCCGCAACGCGCTGACACCGCTTCGCCGATCCCTCGACGCGGCCGCCCACGAGGGACTCATCGACAGCGATCTCGCGCGCTCCCTGATCCTGCCCTCGCGCCGCGGCGGACGACGCTGGGGCCATCAGCGAACGACGCTTCCTGACCCGCACACAACTCGGACGGCTACTCGGCGAGATCCCGCCGCATACCAGCCGCTGCTCATACGCGTAGTGCGCTCGACTGTGATCTCTGGTACGTTCCGCAAACGCTTTTCGGTAGAGCCGGCTCGGAGCCCAGTCTTGGGGCATTACTTGGGGGGTCATCCTGATGATGAGGTTTCGGCGCAGCAGGGCGTTAGCGCACATCGTCCGACTGGGCACGCTGACGACGAGCCTCTTTGTGCTCGCCACGCTGGCTACAGGCTCGTTCGCACTGGGGACCGCCTCGTGGACGCCTGCGGCGGTCCCAGCGAACCGTCAGGCGACCCAGAGTTCCACGCCCCTGGCGCCCCTGATCATCTTGCCGTCGAACAAGGCGTGCGTCGCTGGCGGCAAATTGACGGTCCAGTTCAACAGCACTCCACACGGGCCGTGGGCGAAGGTGACTATTTACCTGAACGGCAAGCGCCACGCCACGCTTAGGTACCCGCATATCAAACGGCTTGTGATAGTCACCGGGCTTCCGCGAGGCAGTTTTATTATTGCAGTTACCGGTGTCACGCGCGCGGGGCGCGCACGCGCCATCGACCGTCGTTACAAAGCATGTGCGGTAAAATTCGAAGGAAAAGAAAAAGCCGAACGCGAAGCCAAAGAAAAATCCGAACGGGAAACCAAAGAAAAAGCCGAACGTGAAGCCAAAGCAAAAGCCGAACGCGAAACCAAAGAAAAAGCTGAACGTGAAGCCAAAGAAAAAGCCGAACGGGAAGCCAAAGAAAAAGAAGAAAAAGAAAAAGCGGCACCACCGCCGGCCGGGGTAGAGGCGGGGAGCTACTCGGGCACCGACACGCAGGGCTACCCGATGTCGTTCTACGTCTCGCCTGACCAAAGCGCGGTGCAAAACGTCGTGGTCGGCACCACGGTGATGGGCTGTACACCGAGCAAGGGCTTCGACGATCACTTCGAAGTCGCCTCTATCGCGATCGACTCCGAAGGCGACTTCTCCAGCACGACGGAACAGGAAGGCGAGATCGAACACACGCCGGCCAAGTTCAAGTACACGATCAGCGGGCACCTGTCGGGCACGAGCGCCAGCGGGAGCATCCGCGAGGACATCAACTTCAGCAACGGCACCGAATATTCGTGCACGACGAACACGCTCGCGTGGTCGCTGACGCGCGAATCGGTGCAGACCGAAGCGAGCTTCCCGCCGGCCGCGGGCAGCTACTCGGGCACCGACCAGCAGGGCTACCCGGTGACGTTCTACGTCTCGCCCGGTGGCGGGCACGTGCAGAACGTTCGCGTCAGCACGACGGTCATGGGCTGCACGCCGAGTGAAGAAGTCGTCGACCACCTCGAAGTGGCGTCGGTCGTCATCAACCCGGATGGCTCGTTCTCGAGCACGACCGAACAGGAAGGCGTGCTCAAACATCTGCCGGCGAAATTCAAGTACATGTTCAGCGGGCAGTTCCACGGCACCGGGTCCGCCGGCGTGGTGCGGGTCGCGGGGACGCTACGCGAGGACATCACCTACGAAAACGGCTCGAAATTCGAGTGCACGACGAACGGTGAGGATTGGTCGCTGACGCGCGAATCGGTGCAGACCGAAGCGAGCTTCCCGCCGGCCGCGGGCAGCTACTCGGGCACCGACCAGCAGGGCTACCCGGTGACGTTCTACGTCTCGCCCGGTGGCGGGCACGTGCAGAACGTTCGCGTCAGCACGACGGTCATGGGCTGCACGCCGAGTGAAGAAGTCGTCGACCACCTCGAAGTGGCGTCGGTCGTCATCAACCCGGATGGCTCGTTCTCGAGCACGACCGAACAGGAAGGCGTGCTCAAACATCTGCCGGCGAAATTCAAGTACATGTTCAGCGGGCAGTTCCACGGCACCGGGTCCGCCGGCGTGGTGCGGGTCGCGGGGACGCTACGCGAGGACATCACCTACGAAAACGGCTCGAAATTCGAGTGCACGACGAACGGTGAGGATTGGTCGCTGACGCGCGAATCGGTGCAGACCGAAGCGAGCTTCCCGCCGGCCGCGGGCAGCTACTCGGGCACCGACCAGCAGGGCTACCCGGTGACGTTCGAAGTGACCTCGGGCGGGACCAAGCTCCAGAACGTGAGCGTCCCCACCGTGGTCGTCGGTTGCACGCCCGCCAAAGAAACCGTTCTCGCGTTCGTGATCAAAGAAGCGACGATCGGATCCGACGGCTCGTTTACCGCGAAGGAAACGGAAAGCGCCACCGTGTTCGCCCTGACTGCCGCCGTCACCTATGAATTCAGCGGCCAATTCCACGGCCCCGGCAGCGGCGGCAAGGTAAGAGTCGCCGGCACGCTCCGGGAGACCGCCGTCGACGAAAGCGGCAAAACCTTCGAATGCACCTCGAACGGGCAGACGTGGGAAGCCACACACTCATAGCGGCGTAGCGCGTCCCGGCGGCACCTGCCGCTGCGACGCGCGGCCGCGCCCAGCGCCCGCAATATGATCGCGGCATGCCGGAGTCGAGCCGCTAGGGCGGGAGCAGCCTCGCGGCTCGCCCACAACGTGGCCTCAAATCGTAGAGTGCGCCGCGCTCCGCAACGCGCCACCACTCGAGCACATAGTCGACGGCAGGTGGCGAGAGCTCCGCTGACGCCCTGCCGTCCGCGGAGCGGGCTTGCCGTCATGCCGATGAGGGATCCCCCCTCCTGAGTAGGGGTATTGTTGTAGCGGCCATCATAAGTTTTGCCGAATCAACGGCGAGCCATGGACTGCTGGTGCGCCGTCGGCCTGAGGTAGCTTCCGGATGTCCTCGAGGATCAACGGGCGTGCGAACAGGTAGCCCTGTCCGAGGTCGCATTGCTCGTACTTGAGGATCTCGAGTTGGGCTGGGTCCTCGATTCCCTCGGCGAGGGTTTCCAGGCCGAGTGTCTTGCCGAGCTGGATCAGCGTGTGCACAAGCGCGCGCGACTCGGCTGAGTCGGAGAGGCCTGTGATGAATGTGCGGTCAATCTTCAGGACATCCACTGGGAACTGGCTCAGATACGCCAGGGAGCTGTATCCAGTGCCGAAATCGTCGATCGCGATTCGCACCCCCAGCGCCTTCAGCTTCGTCAGCTGCTGGGCGGTTGAGTTCGCGTCGCGCATCAGTGCGGTCTCTGTGATCTCGAGCGTCAGAGTGCTCGGCTCGAGGTTGCTTTCGGTGAGGGCGCCTTGGACATCTTCGAGCAGGTTCTCGTGGTCGAGCTGTCGTGCGGAGACGTTGACAGAAACCTGAACGGCGCGGGTTTCCTCGTGCCATACGGCCGCTTGCTTGCAGGCTTCTGTGAGTACCCAGAGGCCGATTGGGACGATCAGCCCGGTCTCCTCGGCGAGCGGGATGAAGGTATCCGGTGCGATGACGCCGCGTGTGGGATGGCGCCAGCGGATTAGGGCCTCGACGCCGACGACGCGCTCACTTTGAAGGTCGATCGTGGGCTGATAGAGGAGAAAGAGCTCATCTCTATTGAGCGCCTCGCGGAGATCCGCTTGCAAAAGCAGACGTCTTTGCAGAGTCGCTTGCATCGCCGAGTGGAACAGTACGTAGCGATCTCGACCTGATGTCTTGGCCTCATACAGCGCGACATGGGCCTCGCGCATCAGGGCCTCGGCGGAGAGACCCTGGGCTGTCGCGATACCCATACTGGCTGTGATCGTGACGGTGCTCTGACTCGGCGTCCGTAAGGTGATCGGTTGACGCAGCACCTCGAGTATGCGCTCGGCGACGAGCTCCGGTGCCATCTCGAAAGAGCCTGGCTCTACCAGTGCGACGAACTCATCGCCGGCCAAGCGCCCCACCGTGTCACCACCCCTCACCACCGCTTGCAGCCGAGCGGCGATCGTCTGCAGCAACTCGTCGCCGGCGGGATGGCCGAAGCGGTCGTTGATCTGCTGAAAGTCGTCGAGATCGATGAACAACGCGGCCGCGCGCGCATGGATTCGCTGCGCGCGACTCAGCATCTGCGTTGCGCGGTCGATCACCAACACACGATTGGGCAGTCCAGTGAGCGCATCGTGAAGCGCCTGGTGCTGCAGTTCATCGGTCTTATCGCGCACCAATACGACGTCCCTTCGGCGTGAGCCGTTGAGCGCCAAGAACAACAGCATGCTCAGCGCACCGAGCAGCAGGCCGCAGGCGAAGATGCTGTGCGTCCAAGCGCTAACAGCCAGCAATGATGCCGCGACGGCGCAAAGCAGGATGAGTATCGCGATAGGCGCGGCCCGAGAACCGCCAAGTGAGGCGAACCATGCCCGTGCCCGCGTGGTTGCGCCGGATGTTCTCTCCAGCGGATCCTGCTCGACGGAGTCAGGAAGGCTCACGGCGAGCCAAGAGGTCGATATCCGCCCGGCCGATCAGGTGCTCGGGCGAATCGCCCTCGCGGAGCTCCGCGAAGCCCACCGTGATCGAGCCGCGGCAGGGACAGCCGGCCAGTGCGTTCGAGACATCGCTGAAGCGTTGACGAATATTGTCGATCTCGGCATCTGGCATCGCACACACAAACTCGTCGCCGCCGAAGCGCATGATCAGATCGTAGGAGCGCAGGCAGGCCCGTAGAGAGTCGGCGACCGCGCGCAGCAGCTCATCTCCGGCCAGATGTCCCTTGCTGTCGTTGACCAGCTTGAGGCCGTCCACATCCAAGAAACAGACGACGAGATTCTCGCCAGAGCGACGAGCACGATCTATCTCCCGCTGCAGCTGCGCGATCCCCGCGCCCCTGCGCCGGACATGTGTCAACTCATCGACCTCGGACACCTCGCGGTCAACTGCGGCCTGATCACGATCGCTCGCCGCCAGTTTGCGATCGTGTGCGGCCTGAGAACGTTCCTCGGCCGCTCTGGCGCGATCATCCGCTGCGCTGGCGCGATCATCCGCCGCCCGCCTGCGATCGCGCCCAGCTCTGACAGTCTGCTCTTCTTGCTTGCCGAGCTCGGCGGACTCGGCGCTACGACCCTGCGTCTCGGCACTAGCGTCCCGCGTCTCAGCCACCCCATCGCGTGTCGAGGCCAGCTGAGCACGCCGATCCGCGGTGACGTCTCGAACTGTCGCAGTCGCTAGGCGAGCGCGAGCCTGCCGATCACGAAGATGAGTTGCGCGGTCGCGACGCGCAGCGCCGCTATCCACTTGACCAGCCCCCGCGGCAGATTCCTGATCGCTGGCGATCTGGTCCTCTTCGGAGGCCGTCTGGTCGCCATCCGAAGCCGTCTGATCCCGATCCGAAGCCGTCTGATCACTGTCGGATGCTGTTTGGTCCTTCCCTGAAGCCGTCTGGTCTGAGCCAACCGGCGACTGGTCCTCTCGACGACGCACGAGCCTACCTTTGGGTAGGGATAGTGAAGCTTGGCACGCGGATCCTACCACAATCCAAAGGGACGGTGAATAGTGACTAGCAGACCTATCGAAAAGGATCACGCTTCATACCTCCCAACAGTCCTCGGTGGGGTTGGAGGAACATAAGAGGCGCGGTGAAGAACCGGGCCCGGAGGCGGGGCATGAAGACTCCGCGCTCACACCCACCCTCCCACCACCAACGGTGGCGGCTGAAGCCGGAGTGCTCTCCTCGCTGAGCTGGCGCTGGATGATGTTCGGTGGCACTCCCTCTCGCGCGAGCTCGCCCGCGCGGGCGTGGCGTAGCTGGTGCGGCGCGAACCGGCGCCGGATCCCGCGTGAGCAGCGAGGCGACGAAGCTCGCTCCGTATCGCAGCGCTCGAACACGGCCTGCCGCGTGTCGGGCCGTCGATCACACAGACCATCGGCCCGACCGGCAATTCGACACGCGCAGTGAGCCAGGGCTGCAGTTGCTCCCATCCCCAGGCGTCCATGCCGATCTCGCGGCGGCGGCCGCCCTTGCCGTTGCGCACGAGCAGAGACCCGCGCCGCGGGTCAAGGTCTCGTTCGCTCAGCGTGAGCGCTTCGTGGATGCGTAGCCCGCTACGCCAGAGCACGATCAGCCCGTGCAGGCGAGCGCCGTGGCGATCGGTGCGGCGTCGCGCATCACGGCGATGATCTCCTGCGCAGTGGGCGGGTCTGCTGGATAGCGCAGGCCCCTTGTTGCGCGGCGGTCGTTCACGCGAAGCGGTAGTGCGGACCTACGAGATGCCTGCGTGCGACCCATGCGGCCGGATCGGTTCGCTGACCAAGCTGAAGTACCTCCAATGACTCGGGGCGGTTCCGCCCCGATCGGTGTGGTTGCGGAGGTGGGCTACGCATCGATCGTTACCGGTATTCCCGGGCCGATGCGGGTGGTCAGCCAGTCGATGCTCGTGGTGGCGAGACGGATGCAGCCGTGTGAGGCGGCGGTTCCCAGCGTGCCTCCGAGGTTGTTGCGTCCGTGGATCGCGATCTGGCCCGGGCCGCCTTCGAATTCCCGCAACACGTTCGAGCGGGCGCTGAGCGCCAGCGCGGATGGGCCGCCGGGCTCGCCGGCCTGCATCTGTACGGTCTCCTCGACGAAGAACTGGCCGGTGGGCGTCGGTGTCGAGGGCTTGCCCACCACCGCTTGAAACGTTCTCACGGTGTGCCCGTCGCGGTAGACCTTCACCCGACGGGCCGCGAGGTCTACCACGATGCGCCAGAGTGTCACGAGCGGGCGGGTGTGTTGCTGGACGATCCAGCCGGTCGATCCGTCGGGGCGACCGGGGAGCATCACCTGCAGCCACGGTATCCCGCCGGGACCGGTTGAGCGTGAGAGTACGGGCAGCGTGGTCTGCTCGCCGGTGATCGGCCTGCGAGCGGCCACGAGCGCGACCTGCGGGGCTCTGGCTTCGGGTGCCCGGTGCGCGCCGTGGGCGGTAAGCAGGACCGCGAGTTCCTGGGTCGCTTGCACGCGAGGCGGGATGCCGCTCGCGGCGGCCGAGCCGACGATGGTGCCGAGCGAGCATGCCGCGGCGAGTCCGAGGAGCAGGCGGCGCCCGATCCGCGGGGAAGACGCAGCCGCACACTGCGAGCGAAGGCGGGGGCGAAGCGGTGGGATGATTGTCGTCTCCATGATGTGGCGGGATGCCGTCGTCTGCGCGGCGCAAGGCGGCTGGGCGACCGGAAGGCCGCCCAGCTTTGCCGGACCTCGCTCAGCCCGTGAACGTGCCCCGCTTGTGCGGGAGCGCCGGCCTCGCCGGCGGGCGTCGTTTGGGCGCTCGCCGCGAGCTGTGGTGGTGGCGCGAGGAGTGGCGATGCGGCTGTGTCCCCGTGCCTTTCGATCCAGCCGGTGGTGAGGTGGTCGTCACGGTGCCGCTTGCGCCTGGGCCACCGGCTTCCGCGCCCGTGGTTGTTTCCGAGCCACCGCCGCTACCGCTGACGCTGGAGGCACAGTTGGAGGTGGTGATGGTGTTTGTGTCCATGTTCACCGCGCCGGTTTGCGCCAGCAGCCTGCCGTGGATCGTGGCGCCTGTATTCGCAGTGATGGTCGCCGAGGCCATGATGGTGCCGACGAAGCGTGTGCCCGTACCCAGCGTCGCGGAGGAGCCGACCTGCCAGAAGACATTGCACGCCTGCGCCCCGCCCGTGAGCAGAACGGTGGTGTTCGATTCCGTGATCAGCGTTGAGGCGATCTGGAAGATGAACACCGCGTTGGGGTTGCCCTGGGCGTCGAGCGTGACGCTGCCCGAGGACAGCAGCAAGGAACTGCTGGCGGTACGCACGCCCGGCAGGAAGGTCTGACCGGCGAGGTCGGTTCCGGCAGAGCCGTTGCTCGGGCGGGAGGCGGCGTCGTTGTAGGCGGTGGTCAGGTCGTTCTTGGCCGCGATCGCGACCGCGTCGTCGACGTGCGTCTGACCGAGCACCTGCGGGGCGCCGGTCACCGATGAGCCGGGGCTCAAGCCCTCATCGCCGAACATGGTGGTCGGGCCGGTGTTGGTGACCGTCGAGCCACCCAGTACCGAGAAGCCGGCAGCCGACCCCAGGCCCACCGACGCTGTGGCACCCAGGGCGCTACTCGCGAAAAGGAGGGTGCACAGGGAGGCGAGCAGGACAAGTCCTACACGCAATGCCTTGCCGCCGGCGCGCAAGAGCGCCCGCCGGTTTACTGCGAGGGAGTCGCCACAAGGCGACTCGTGCATCTGCGGGACGCCACTGTTCATGGGCGCCTCCTGACTGCGGCATCGAGGGCCGCGCTTGACGGGGATGGCTCCCCGGTCTCTTCGACCTGTCATGTGCATCGACAGATCGCCGCCTGAGACTTAAGCCGCCGGTTACGCAAGACGACATTCGCCCGATGCTCGAAAGCCGGGGGTAGGACCAACTGCCCGGTCGAGACGCATCGAGCATCGAGTCGCCATTCAGCTACCCGCGAAACCAACGCTCAAGGCCAGGGGGTCCCTATGTCGACGGTCGCAGCCGGAGCCCCGGTCCAGTTCCCTCGCAACGGCCCCGCCCTGGGTGGCATCACGAGACTCGACTCGACCGAATTTGTGTTACCCAACGTTGGCACTTACAGCGTGAGCTTCTCGGTGTCAGTCACCGAGCCGGGCCAGTTGGTGATCGCTCTCGATTCCGCCGGCGGCATGGTCGAACTGCCCTACACCGTGTACGGGCGAGCAACGGGGACGAGTCAGATCGCCGGCAATGCGCTCGTCACGACCACCAGCGCGAACGCGACGATCGAGCTTCGCAACCCGGCAGGAAACACGCCGGCGCTTACGATCACACCGCTCGCCGGCGGTACCAAGCCCGCCGTCGCCTCCATCGTGATCCAACAGCTGGGCTAAAATCCCGCAGGGACCTCATTGCCCCGCCGCCGGCGCGCCTTGCCGACGATGATCTCCGACTCGCCCTGTGAATAGATGTCGGCGGTGTCGATGAAATTGATGCCGGCATCGAGCTCGCTGTGGATGATCCGGATGCCGTCCTCGTGGTCCGCGCTTTGGAGGGCGGCAGTCGGGTGTGTTTGGATGCGCGGGCCACGGCGGAAGCAGGTCTCCCGGGGCACCGAACCCACGGTGCCTTTACTATTAGAGCAAAGGCATGGCGAGGATCTCCACCAAGAACCAGATCACGATCCCCGTCGCGGCACTCGACGGGGTCGGGCTGCACGCTGGCGAGCGAGTCACGGTCGAGCCGGCCGGCGACGGGGAGCTACGGATCCACCGCACGACCACGACCTTCGAGGATGCGTTCGGGACGCTGACGGGCACCTACCCTTCCGGCTATCTCAAGCAGCTCGACGCCGAAGATGAACTGCGGTGAAGCTGCTCCTCGACGCGGGAATGGCGCGTGGTAGGAATCTCAGTGTCCGGGGAACCGTCCACCGCCGATGTGACGGATCTCGCTGCTGAACTCGGCATTCACTCGGGCTCCCCGCCGGCCGTACTCGACAGCCACTGAGGGGGGGTCCAGTCCCCCTCTGGGTCCGTGGTTTGCTCCACCTCGATCAGATGACCGTCGGGATCGCGAATGTAGCAGCGGATCTCGTAGGGGTGCTGCTTTGGCGGCGTCAGGAAATCAGCACCACGGGCGCTCCATTCGGCGTACACGGTCTCGATGTCCTTGACCCGGATATTGAGGAAGCTGCTGACCCGGTTGAGGTCGCGTGGCGTCTCCAGGGTGACCGCAGGCTTGTCGTCGGTCGGGCCTCCGCCCCGATTGATGACGATCCAGCTGTTGGCGAGCATGACGTTGGTCGGTTCGCCGGAACGGACCACCGTGCCGCCGAGCACGTCGGCGTAGAAGCGCCGAGAGCGCTCGACGTCGTCCGAGACGATGAAGTGGGTCAGCACAATTCCCTCTACCGGCGGTCTGAGCTCGGCCATCTGCCACCTCCACTGGTTGGGACTCATACCCGCTCGCGGACGGGGTCCACCGCCGATACCGCGATGATCGGAGACTACCCGTGCCATGGTACAGCTATGGGCCACCACGTTTGATCCGATGGCCTTGCCTTCAGTAAATCGGATCGGTCACACACGAGCCGCCCTCCGCCGGAGCACCACTTTCGCGCCGCGGTTGGGTGGATAGGTGACGAAGCGCCGGCGCGGGCGCTCGGGCTTCTGGCTGGGGGCCTCGAGCTCGCACTGGGCGAAGACGTGGCGCAGGATGACCTTCATCTCGAGCGTGGCGAAGGCCGCGCCGATGCAGCGGCGGGTGCCGCCGCCGAAGGGGAGCCAGGTGTAGGTGTCCGGAGGGTCTTCCATGAAGCGCTCGGGTCGAAAGGCGCCGGGGTCGGGATACAGGTCGGGTCGGCTGTGGGTGAGGATCATCGAGCAGGTGAGGAGCGTGCCCGGCGGGATGATGTAGTCGCCGATCGGGAACGGCGCGTTGACCTGCCGCGCGGCCAGCGGCACGACGGGGCGCAGCCGCAGGCCCTCCTTGATGAGGCAATCCAGATACCGATCGTCGTCCTCGGCGATCGCAGTGCGCAGGCGTGCGTGGACATGCGGGGTACGCAGCACGCGCTCGAAGATCCACGCCAGCCCGGTGGCCGTCGTCTCGTGGCCTGCCAGCAGCAGCGTGACGAGCTGGTCGCGCAGCTCCTCGTCGGTCATCGCTTCGCCGTGCTCGTCGCGCGCGCCGAGCAGCATCGAGAGGATGTCCTCGTGCGTGGCGAGGTCGGGGTCGGCGCGCTTGCGGGCGATCTCGTCGAAGAGGATCGCGTCGACGCGCTCGCGCAGCGCGGTGAAGCGCCGCCAGGGGCTGCGGGCACCCATGTCGCGCTGCAGAAGCGGCCACAGCAAGGCGGGGGAGTTCAGGAGCTTAGGCAGCAAGCGCTCGAGCTTCGCGCCGCGAGCCGCATCTTCGATGCCGAGCACCGCGCGCAAAATCACGCGCAGAGTGATCTGCTGCATCGAGGTGTGAGCGGAGAACGGCTCGCCGAGTGGCCAGCGCGCGATCTCCTCGTCGGCGATCTCCCCGATCATGTCTGCGTAGACGCTCATGCGCTCGCCGTGGAACGGCGGCAGCATCAGCTTGCGGCGGTTGAGGTGGCGCTTGCCGTCGAGCAGCAGCACCGACTCGGGCCCCGCGACGGGCTGTATCACGAGGTTCCCCTCGCCCGCGCGCAGCTGGTCGGGATCGCTCGTGAACACGCGCTTGATCTCGGCGGGGTCGGCGATTACGACGAGGAAGCCGACCGGCCAGATCCGCAGCGAGAAGACGTCGCCGTACTTGCGCCGGCAGCGCGCCAGCAGGTCGTGTTCGGCGAGCAGCCAGTACGCGCCGAGGAGGTGGCGGGGGACATTGGGGCCGGGCGGGGCCTGGGAGGTGTCGGCGGGAGGGGCCTGCGGTATGCGCGGCGGGACGTCGCGCCAGCGGGAGGCGCGGCGTGTGGGAACGGAGGCCGGGGCCGTGGTCGCCCGGGTCGACGCGGGCGCCGATGTGGTCGTGGGCGTGGCGGCCGGCGTGGGTGTCGGTGCGGCTGCGGGCGCTTCGGTGCTCATGTGGGCTCCTTGGGCTGGAGGGTCGTCTCGAACTGCCCGAGAAAGCCCAGCAGCTCGGGTATCACCACTGCTGCGTTCTCGCGGTGGGGCCAGTGGCCGGTGCCGGGGGGGATCAGCGCTCGGCTGGGAGGGGCGAGCTGCTCGGCGGTGCGGCTGAAGAGGTCCCGCTCGGCGAGCGAGTGGTCGCTGCCGATGATCAGCCCGGGCACCGGCGGGACGCGCGCGATCACCGGAGCGAGGCCGCCGAGCGAGAGGGCGCGGTAGTAGGAGATCGCGCCGTCGAGGGTCGCGGGCGAGGAGAGTGCCTGCTTGGCCCGATTCAGTGTCTCATCGCGCTCGGGACCCGACCAGCCCGGCGACCACCGCCGGTAGAGACGATCGAAGTAGGAGAAGTTGTTGCGCCTACAGGTGCGTGGCGCCCACGGCAGCTTCAGCGCGAAGAAATGCCTCACCGCCCACAGCGCGGTGGGCGTACGCCGCAGCAGGCTCGGATGGGGAATCCCCGAGGTGACGATCGCGCGGACCCGATCGGGCGCCAGCGCCGCCGCGGCGTAGGTGACCAGCGCGCCCCAGTCGTGGCCGAAGAGCACCGCGCGCGGAGCGTCGATCGCATCGAGCAGCCCCAGTCCGTCGCGCCCGATCGTCTCGGCGTCATAGCGGCGACCGGGGACGATCGTCTCGCGGTGATACCCACGCAGCCACGGCACGGTGACGCGCCAGCCGGCATCCACGAGCGTGGCCTCGATCTCCGACCACGAGTAGGGCGTGTCGGGGAACCCATGCAGCAGCACGATGTCGGGGCCTTCGCCGCGTTGGGAGACGACGTAGCGCTGCCCATCGCCGTCGATCGTGCGGAACTCCACTGGGACAGTCTACGGGCCGGTCAGACCCGGGCGTGAGTCTCCAGCATCTCGCCGAACCGTCAAGACCGGATGAGCGGAGGGGAAGGATGGCGGCCCGCTCCGCGGCGACCCCCGATCGCCAGTACGCTAGAAGACGAGATGAGCGACGCCCCCAACCTGATCACCTCCGAGGGCCTGGAGTCCATGCGCGCGGAGCTGGAGGCGCTGGAGGGCGATGGTAGGCGGGAGATCGCCGAGCGGATCAAAACGGCGCGCGAGTGGGGGGATCTGAAGGAGAACAGCGAGTATCACGACGCCAAGAACGACCAGGCCCACCTGGAGACGAAGATCGCCAGACTGCGCGAAAAGATCTCTACGGCAGTGGTGGTCGAGGAAGGGGAGGCGACCGACGGCGCTGTCGGCTTCGGCTCGACCGTGGTGGTGAGCGATCAGAACGGGGCGAAGCGCACCTGGACGATCGTGAGTTCCCACGACGCCTCCCCCGCGGAGGGCCGCCTCTCGGCCGAGTCGCCGGTCGCCCGCGCGCTCGTCGGCCGCCGGCCCGGCGATGAGGTGACCGTTGCGCTGCCCCGCGGCGAGAGCGTGCTGAGCATCCTCAGCGTCGACTGAGGCCCCTGCCGGCAGGCCGATCCTCTCTGGTCAGCCCCGGCGGCTCGGCCGGCCCCCCGAACGAGGCCACGAACGCCTCCACCACCTCCGGGTCGAACTGGGTGCCGGCGCAGGCGCGCAGCTCGGCGATCGCCTTGGCGGTGGGGATCGAGGAGGAGTAGGAGCGCTCGGAGATCATCGCATCGAAGGCATCGCACACGAAGATGATCCGTGCGCCGAGCGGGATCCCCTCGCCGCTGAGGCCGTCGGGGTAGCCCCTGCCGTCGAAGCGCTCGTGCGAGGAGCGCACCAGCCCCGCGACCGGGCGCAGCGCCGCGGCGGCGGCGAGGATCCGCTCGCCGAGGATCGTGTGGCGGCTCATGAAGCCCCACTCCTCGGCGTTGAGCGGCCCGGGCTTGGTGAGGATCGCGTCGGGGATCGCGATCTTGCCGACGTCGTGCAGCTCGGCGGCGCGCGCGAGCACGTCGAGCTCTTCGCCGTCCATCCCCAGGCGCCGGCCGACCTCCAGCACGAGCGCGCCGACGCCGCGCTGGTGCTCCTGCAGGTCCGGGTGGCGCTCCTGGAAGGCCTGCAACAGCACGTCGCGCAGCTGGTGCACGGCGGAAGCCTCGCGCGTCTCCTCCTTGCGCCGGTAGAGGCGTTGGTCGGCGAGCTGCATCACCGCGGCGGGGTCGTCCAGTTCGGGCGGGATGCTGACGACGCCGTGCGCGGCGCCGATCGAGAAGCCCGGGCCGCGCTCGGAGAGTGCGGCGACGGAGGCCGCCGTCAGGGCGTCGAGCTGGTCGGCGCAGTCGCGCAGGAGCACGCAGAACTCATCGCCGCCCATGCGGTAGGCGGTGCCGTAGGGGGCGACCACGGTCTTCAGCTTGTCGGAGAGTCGCGCCAGCAGCGCGTCGCCGGCGGGGTGGCCGAAGGTGTCGTTGTAGCGCTTGAAGCCGTTGAGGTCGTACAGCATCAGCTCCCACGTCTCGCCGCTGGAGACGCGGCGGCAGGCGACGTTGAGGTCTTCCATCAGCTGCCGGCGGTTGCCCAAGCCGGTGAGCGGATCGGTGAGCGCCAGGCGGCGCGAGCCGGCGAGCATCGCGATGTTCTCGCGCACGGTCATGATCAGGTGCACGCACACCGCCAGCACCGTGGCGATCGCGAGGATCAGCGCGACCGGCGTGAGCGCGCCGTGGAGGTTGCCGTAGATCAGCACGCCCAGCGCGGCGAGCAGCGAGAACGAGGGCACCGACACCAACCGCCAGTCCTCCACGCGCCGGCGCGCCGGTCGCGGCCAGGGCGTCCACGCCGCGATCGCCAGCAGCACGGCGGAGGAGGGCCACAGGAACTGCACCCAATCCCCCACGTGGTAGGCGTCGGTGGCGGTGAGGTAGAGGTAGCCGGAGTCGGCGACCGCGCTGCAGAGCATCGCCAGGGCGATCAGCAGCCACACGCGCCCGGGGCGCCAGCCCGTCAAGCCGAGCGCGCTAAGCGTGAACACCAGCAGCAACAGGTCGCCGATCGGGTAGGCCAGCGCCACCCCCAGCGAGGCGGCGTCGCCGTGAGCGCCGTGCAGGATCGGCGGCAGCACCACCGCGGCCCCCACCGCGGCGGCGGCCAGCCCGCCGATCAGGCCGTCCAGCCACATCCCGATGCGCAGCTCGCGCAGGTGGGCGCCCAGCAGCAGCACGAGCGCGACGTAGCAGCAGGGGTAGAAGGCGAGGTAGAGCGCGTCGGCGGGCGAGATGCTGCCGCCGGCGGCGCCCGGGCCTTCGACGAACAGCGCGTAGTAGAGGTCGCCCAGGCACCAGCACGCAAGGCCGGCGCCCATCGTCAGCCAGGCGCTGCGCTGCGCCCGCACGACCAGTCCGCGAGCGAGCACCGTGCCGGCCGAGGCGACCATCAACAGGCCGTAGATCGTGTGATCGAAGATGCCCCCGTGAGGGACGCCGCCCATGCCCGCGAGCGTGTGCAGCGTCAGCACCCCCAGACCCCCCACCAGCAGGGCCAGGGTGAGGGTGGCCGGCAGCGGTCTTGTTCGCATCGTCGTGTGCATTCCCACTCCTCCCAACCATCGGCGGCGGAAAAGCGGCCCTGAAGTCGAATTGCCGGACGTGCGTCAGTTGTCGAGGCGCCGGCGAGGGCGGCCGTGGCCCTGCTGTCAGGAAGACGGAGGGGGTGTCTGATCGGGAGTGGGTTGGATTGCGGGCTCCCGCGGGTGCTCGGCCTGCTCGATGATGTCGCGTGCCCATGCGATCGCGGCAGTGGCCCACTTCAGCGCTTGGTCGCGGTCGAGACCGATCGGGGTTTCGGACCCGTAGCGCTCGTCGCGAGCGAATGGGTTCAGGTCTTCCACGTCGTCAAGCACCGAAGGCAGTTCGATCCCGGATTTGTCGGAGAAGCCTCTGAGGCGTTCGAGGTCGTGGGTGAAGGGGAATTCGGTCCCCTTGGCCGCGAGCACGGCCTTGATTGCCTTCTCCACGGCTTGGTGGGCATGGAAACCGACGATTGGATCGGCGATCCCCTCGACTCGCAGCACCGATTTCGCGGCGAGCTCATCTTCACGGGCGGCGTCGAGCAGCCGGCGGGCGAGGTCGCCGTTTGTGGCCACTATGCGGCGAGCTCCCGGCCCTCACGCAAGGCGGAGTTGATCACCGTGCCGTACACGTCGCGCCACTCGCGCACGCTCTCCTCGCTTCTGACGATGACGTCCGCCCACACCCCGAGCCCGTTCAGCGCGCGGTGCAGTCGGACGGACTCCTTGACCACGTCCGCCACCGACGGCTCGATCACGAGGAAGTCCAGGTCGCTGTGCTCGCCGGCCTGCCCGCGGGCGTGCGAGCCGAACAGGATCACCCGGGATCCCGGAGGGGCGGCCCGCAGAATGCGGCGGCCGGCCTCCTGTATCACGCCGTCGTCGAATATGCCTCAAAGTCTAACGACGATCCCGGGGAAGGCCAGCGTCAGCACCGAATCCGCCCGCGGATCCTACGGGCAGGTCGAAGGCGGCGATATCACGCTTGGCGAGACGGGGTGCCGATCACCAAGACCGCGGTTCTGCAGGCCGGGCTGCTCGAAGGCGAAGAAGGAGTCACCCACCTTCAAGCTGCGTGCGGCTGGTGAACATCCTCCTGGGAGCGGGGTGCTCGATCGGCTCAGCCGAGCGCCCACAGGAGCATGTGGGCGGGGAGGAGCGTGTAGTTGGGTGCGAAGTGGAGGTCGTCGCGGGTCGCGATCACCGCGGGCCGGCCGGGGTGTGCCTTGGCGACGCCGCTGGCGGCGCGCAGGTCGATGTGGCGCTGGTATTTGACCTCGACGGCGTCCAGCTCGAGTCGTGGGCCCGCGACGAAGTCGATCTCTCCGGCGCGGGCGGTGCGCCAGACGTGCAGCCCGTCGGGTGAGGTGAACGATTCGATCAAGCGCTCGGGCGGCTCGTAGCGGCGATACGCCGGCTCCCCTTGGGGGCTTGACATTTGTTTCGGCATGCGTTACGGTAGGTCATCACGTGGGGCTCCGAGGGGTTCCCGGTGTACATAGGGTCTGGTTGGGGTCATCCCGCTCTGTGGTTGACACTCAAGCGCTCGCAGGGTCGTAGGTATGGGAGAGGGGCTGGATCGGAGCGATGAGGGAGTTGTTTCAGCGTGGTTTCTAGAGGGAGATTCATGATGGGGATGTGCGCCTTCCAAGAGCGGACTGATGCTAGATGCGCCAGCATGGCGCTGTCGCATCTCTCTCTCTCTCTCTCTCTCTTCGGCTAGCCGGCTAGCCGGTAGCTCTTTTCGCTCGGCGCTTCGGCGTCTTGGTTTCTTCCCCCGCGTGGGGGGTGGGCTTTCGGCGCCCCGGAGCGGGTGGTTGGCGCGGTCGGGTGCGTACGCGCGGTCGGGCCGCGCCTGGCAGGCGGTGCTTTCGCCGCACGCCGGTTGTCCTCGCGTGCGTGCGTGTGTTGGTGGGGGGGTGTGCTGATGGCGGCCTCGACGCGCAATGGTGGGAGGTCATCGGCGCGTGTGCGTGTGCCGGAGGGTGTCTTGCCGGTGGAGCGACGTTCGCAGCGTGCGGCCAAGCGGCTGGCGGTGGCGGATGGTGCGCCGCGGGTGAAGGTGGAGGAGATTCAGCGTTCGCGGGTATTGGCAGCGGCGGCGGTGGTGATCGACGAGCTGGGTTATGAGCAGAGCTCGGTGGCGGGGATCACGGCGCGGGCGCGGGTGTCGCGGCGGACCTTCTATGAGCTGTTCGGCAACCGCGAGGAGTGCCTGGTCGCGCTGCTGGAGGACGCGGTCGAGCGCGTCGAGGAGGAGCTTGCCGCGGCTGGCCTGGGGGGTCTTGTGTGGCGTGAGCGGGTTCGGGGTGGGTTGTGGGTAATTCTCTCGTTCTTGGAGCGCGAGCCGGTGCTGGCGCGGATCTGTGTGGTGCAGGCGCTGCACGGCGGCCCGCGGGCGTTGGAGCGCCGCGAGCGGATCCTCGAGCGGCTGGCCGCCGTGCTCGACGAGGGTCGCTTGGAGGGCACGCGCGCAGGGGAGTGCACGCTGGTGACCGCGGAAGGCCTGGTGGGTGGCGCGCTCGGCGTGGTGTATGCGCGTTTGCGTGGTGGCGATCGCCGGCCGTTGACGGGGTTGCTGGATGAGTTGATGGGGATGATCGCGTTGCAGTACCTGGGGCCGAGGGCGGCGCGCCGCGAGCAGCAGCGTCCGATGCCGGCGCCGCCGCGCGAAACGCCACATCCTCGCTGGGGGGTGGGTGCGCAGGCTGAGCGGGATCCGCTGGAGGAGGTCCCGATGCGCTTGACCTACCGCACGGCGCGGGTGCTGCAGTGCATCGCCGAGCTCGGTGGGCGGGGATCGGGGCCGAGCAATCGCATGGTCGCCGAGCACGCTGGTATCACGGACCCGGGGCAGATCTCGAAGCTGTTGCGGCGTTTGGAGGGTCTCGGTCTCACTGTGAACACGGGTGGTGAGCGTCTCAGCGGCGAGCCCAAGGCGTGGAAGTTGACGTCGCTCGGCGGCGAGGTCGCGCAGCGCATAAGCGCGATCGCGAGCGACCGGAAAGAGGCCTCATGACACCCGGATCCTCACCACGGAGCATCAAACGGGTCACGGTGAAATCCGGCGGAGGGGATCCGGAGCTCAAAGCGTGGGGTGCAGGGCTGTGTGGGTTCGCCTCACTGGCGTCATGCGGCGATATTCGTAAAGGCGGACCGACGAAGGAGAAGGGGAAGTGAAAATGCCAAGGCCAGAAGAACTCTCCAGGAGAGTGCTTGTCATCCTGCCGGTAGCGCTGTCGGCGTTCCTCGCTCCGCTACTCGTGAGCGCAGCTCTGACCGCTGTCTTCTCCGCCTCCGCCTCTGCCTACGCCGCGATCGAAGGCCCCCCGGTCTTCTCCAGCGCCCCGGGCCTCCCCGACGGCCGCGTCTACGAACAGGTCTCCCCGGCGAACAAGAACGGCAACGACGCGGGCGCGATCACGGATCCGTATTTCGTGCCCGGCAGGGACCACTGGGGGTACGCCGCTCCCGATGGCGACTCCGTGCTGTTCGAAGGATCGGGTCCGATGGGCGAAAGCCCGTCGCCCGACAGCTTTGCGTTCGTGGCGCAGCGCTCGAGTGCCGGCTGGAGTACGCGGGCGGTCGCGCCGGCCCTGCGTGCGCGGGGACCATACCCCGAAGCACTGGGGGGTGAAGTCAGCGTCGATCCTTCGCCGGATCTCTCTCATGCGATGCTCGGCACCCGCAATTTCACGCTCGCGCCGCTGCCCAACGAAACGTGCTATAGCCAGCTGTATCTCGCCGGCTCCGATCCGTTCGTCCCGGCGACGTGGCTGTTGCGCCCGGAGATCGAAAACCCGGTCGGGGAATGTGCGGCGGGCGCTGGTCCTGTCGGTGGGTCACCGAACTTCGGCACGGTCTATTTCCGCTATCCCGGCACGCTGTTGCCCGAAGACGCCGCGCGCGCTCCGCACGATGTCGTCGTCGGAAACGCTCGAGAGATTGAAGCCGAAGGTCTCTATGAAGATCGCGAAGGTGTGCTGCACGAGGCCAGTGTGCTGCCCGATCAGAAACTCGATCCGTTTGGCGCGGTACCCGCGGTGGCGCCGTACGGCACGGCGCTCGACGGCAATCAGGTCTCCGAAAACGGGTCGCGCGTGTTCTTCGTCAGTCCCGACCCGCTGTCGTGTGAACGCAAGGGACCGTATGGCGAACCGCTGGGTCACAACAACTGCACGCTCGACCCGCCGGAGCTGTACGTGCGCGAGAACGGCGAACGGACGCTGCTCGTCTCGCGGGACACGCTGCTCCCCGAAGCGGCCGGTGGTCTGCCCGCCGCGGCGCCGAGCGGTGTGCTGCTGATGCCCAATTCCGAGTCGCACTTCTCCTTCAATGCCGGGTCGTATGCCTTTGCGTCGCCCGACGGCTCGCAGGCGTTCTTCCAGAGCGCCGACGCGCTGACCAAGCCCGCTGAAGAAGCTGGGTCGGGGACGGAGCCGAAGACGTATGACTTCGACCTCGAAACGGGCGCGCTGACGTACCTGACCGGCGCCGCCGGCAAAATCGAAATCGTCGCGACCGACTCCGATGGCTCCTCGTTCGCGTTCGTGAAGCCCGAAACCGGGGGCACCCCGGCGGAACTGGATCTGTGGTCCGCGGGCGCGAATGGCGGCAGCGTGACCTCGGTCGTGCAGCTGCCTGGTGGGGAAAGTGTCCAACCGGCACGGATGTCGAGTGATGGCTCGGTGATCGCCTTCCAGACGACGGCGCTGATCGCGAGCTTCAACAATGGCGGCACACACTCGTTTCTAGATGGGAGCATAGAACCCGGGTCCGAACAGGTCTATCGCTACGACGTGCCCGCGAACACGCTCGGCTGCGTGTCGTGTCCCCCGCACGGCGTGGCGCCGAACGGCAACGCGTCGATGTCCACGCTGGACTACGAAGAGAAAGGCGGCGAAGGAGACGGGGAAGCGAACTTCGGCCGGGCGCCGGGCGTTCGTGGGATCTCCGCCAATGGCGATCGGATCTTCTTCGATACGTCCACTCCGCTCGTCCCGCAGGACACTAACACCAACTCACCGGAAGTCGCAACCGACGAACAGCGCACATCAAAGCAGGGACGCGATGTGTATGAGTGGGAGAACGATGTCGTCTACCTGATCTCCGGTGGCAAGAGTCCGCGCGACTCGTTCCTGCTGGACACCAGCGAAAATGGCGACGACGTGTTCTTCGCGACCGCCGAAGGGCTCGTTCCGGGCGACACCGACGGCGCGTTTGACGTGTATGACGCGCGCGTGCCCCGCGGAACCCCGCCGGTGGCGGCGGTGCCGTGCGAAGGCTCGGTCTGCGAGGGCCCCCCGAACGTTCCCTCGCCGTTGACGGCGCCCGCCAGCGCGACGTTCTCCGGCCTCGGCAACCCGGCTGCGGAACCGGCCGCGACGCCACCCTCGGTCAAGAAGACTGCGACCAAGACGGTCAAGTGCAAGCAGGGGTACGCAAAGCGGAAAGACAAGTGTGTGAAGGCGAAGGTCAAACGTAAGAAGGCAAAGAAGTCGACACGGGGGAGCAAGTGAGCATGCGCATTTCAAAGAGGCTTACCCTGCTGCTCCTGCCCGCCCTCCTCGCCGGTATGTCGTTTGCGCTGCCCGCGGCCGCTCGGGCCGAAACCACCGGTCCGGTCTGGAAGGTCCTGTCTGTCGATACGCCGACGAACTTCAAGCCGGGCGATGAATCCGGGGTCGACGCGATCATGGTGACCGTGACGAACGTCGGTGGCGCATCGGCCGGCTGTACCGAGGCGCAGATCGAACTGGAAGAAAAACATTACTATGGCAAAATGCCGGGTTGTGCTCCTGGGAGCCCGGTGACGTCGCCGATCACGATTGTCGACTCGCTGCCCAAGGGGTTGACCGCCGTCGAAGTCTTCGGTGTCAACGCGTACCATAACCCCGTTGGGTCGCTAGGTATCCCGAAGCCGGGAGAAGGAGAAGAGGAGGGCCCTCCGCTCGGTATGAGCTGCACGCTCTCGCCGACCGCCCCGTCCTGCACGACCTCAGAACGGATCGATCCCGGCGACACGCTCGTGATCACGATCCGGGTACGCGTCGAAACGGCGACCGAAGGCGAAGGCGAAAGCAACAGCGCGTCGGTGTCGGGCGGCGGCGCCGCGAGCGCGTCCGTCAGCGACCCGGTCGCGATCAGCTCCTCCTCACCCACTTATGGGGTGGCGAAAGGGGGGTCGATGGCCGCGACCTCCACCAGCCAGGCCGGCGCTCACCCGAACGTGACAAGCGAGTTCTTCCTGAACACGATCAATCCAGAAGGAGAAGGAGCCGCAAAAGGGGGCGAGACCGACCCAGATTCATTGCTCGAATCCGAACCGACCGTTCTGCCCAAGGATGTTCGCTTCGATCTCCCTCCGGGTCTCGTCGGCACGGCGGTAGGGGTGGCGCGTTGCACGATGGCCGAAGTCACCAATTCATCGAACTGTCCTCAGAACACGATGGTCGGAGCGGCGACGCTGATTGTCCGTAGCGGCCTCGGTCGTCTTGTGTTCACGGTGCCGATCTTCAACATCGCTCCCGCCCCGGGTGAGCCTGTCGCGTTCGCGTTCAACGCTCTGTACTTCTCCGTGCGGCTGGATACGAGCGTGCTCTCCGACGGCGAATACAACGTGCGTGTGACGGCGCAAAACATCACGTCGGGAGCGGCTACCTACATGAGCTCGATCACGATCTGGGGGGTCCCCGCCGAACATAACGGCCCCGGACCCGATTTCGGGGCCAAGGTCGGGGGTGGGTTTGGCTTTCTGACCGAAGGAGAGTCGCCTCAGGTCAGCTTTGGCAGCGCCGGTGTCGAAAAATCATCCGGATCAGAATCCGAACGAACCTATAGAACCGTTCTGGAGCAGCGCGTTCCGCTGTTGACGAACCCGTCTCGGTGCTCGATCCCGCTGACGGGGGCCTTGGAAACGGATGCGTGGGGAGCGGTCGGCGAATTCGGAGGGCCGGGCACGGTCACGATCCCGCTGGGTACGGACACCGGTTGCGGCCAGTTGCCTTTCAAGCCGACCGTGTCGATGCTGCCCGATACGCTGGAAGCGGGCGCCCCGGCGGGCTATTTGTTCGATTTGAGCGTCCCGCAGGATACCGAAGCGGAAGGGCTGGCGACGCCGAATGTGAAGCGTACGTCGGTGACGCTGCCGCTGGGCACCGTGATCTCACCGTCGGCGGCCGATGGGCTGGGTGTCTGCACAAGCGCGCAGTTCTATGGGCCCGCCGATGAACAGGGAGAGGCGCAGCCCGCGTCGCTGGCGGATTGTCCGCGCGATTCGCAGGTGGGGACGGTGCGGGTCAAGACGCCGGCGCTCGAAGAACGCCTGAAGGGCGCGGTGTATCTCGGCGCTCCGGAATGCACTGGGGCGGGCGGCGTGTGCACTCCGGAAGATGCGTCGGACGGGAAGATGGTGCGTCTGTATGTGCAGTTTGTGAGCGAAGGCGAAGGTGGGATCGTCGTCAAGCTCGAAGGCAAGGGCCAGATCAATCAGCAGACGGGCCAGATCACGACGGTCTTCGAAAACACTCCCCAGCTTCCGTTCAGCGAGTTCGAACTGACGTTGCAGGGTGGGGAGCGCGCGACCCTCGCCAATCCTCGTACGTGCGGTGTTGCGACGACGACGGCAGATTTGACGCCGTGGAGCACGCCGTTCACGCCTGACGCGGCACCGACGAGCTCGTTCGACATCGATGAAAACTGCTTCGCCCCGCAGTTCAACCCCTCGTTCAGTGCGGGCACCACGAGTAACCAGGCTGGTGGGTTCAGCCCGTTCACGCTGTCGTTTGGGCGCTCCGACGCGGAAGAGTTCCTGAACGGTGGGCAGTTCACTTTGCCGCCGGGGCTTTTGGGGTTGATCTCGAAGGTCAAGCTCTGTGAAGAACCGCAGGCGAACGCCGGTACGTGTGGCCCGGAAAGCGAGATCGGGGAAGTGACCGTGGAGACCGGTCCCGGCGCGGACCCTTTCCTCGTGAAGGGTGGCAAGGTGTACATCACGGGCCCGTACAAGGGCGCCCCCTACGGCCTGTCGATCGTCGTGCCGGCGAAGGCGGGGCCGTACACCCTCGCGGGAACGACGGGGAATGGCACGGTCGTGAATCGCTCTTCGATCAGTGTGGACCCGGAGAACTCGGCGTTGACGGTCACGGCGGATCCGTTGCCGACGGAGTTCGATGGGATCCCGTTGCAGCTGCGCCTGGTGAATGTGACGGTTGGCACGAACGGTGATTTCACGTTCAACCCGACGAGCTGCAACAAAATGGCGATTGGCGCGAAGCTGACGAGCACCGAGGCGGTGAGCGCGAGCGACTCCTCCTCTTTCCAGGTCACCAACTGTGGCGCGTTGAAGTTCGAACCCAGGTTCACGGCCTCCACGGCGGGGAAGACCTCCAGGGTGGACGGTGCGAGCCTCGACGCGAAGGTCATCTACCCCGGTGGGCAGGGCACCGAGGCGAACATCGCACGGGTCAAAGTGGAACTGCCCAAGCAGTTGCCGTCGCGGTTGACGACGCTTCAGAAAGCGTGCACGGCTGCGGTGTTCGACGCGAACCCCGCGGACTGCCCCGTGGCGTCGGTGATCGGGACCGCGAGGGTCAGCACGCCGGTGCTGCCGGTCCAGTTGACGGGCCCGGTGTATTTCGTATCGAATGGTGGTGAAGCGTTCCCGAACTTGGTGATCGTGCTGCAGGGTGATGGGGTGCGGGTCGATCTGGTCGGTGATACGTTCATCAGCAAAGCGGGGATCACCAGCTCGACGTTCAAGACCGTCCCCGACGTCCCGTTCGGCTCCTTCGAGCTCTATCTCCCGGAGGGCGGCACCTCGGCTCTCGCGGCGCTTGGGAACCTCTGCACCTCGAGTCTGGTGATGCCGACGGAATTGATCGCGCAGAACGGCGCGGCGATCCACCAGTCCACCAAGATCGCCGTCACGGGGTGCCCGAAGGCCAAGAAGACGACCGGGAAGCACAAGAAGGCGAAGAAGGCGAGCAGGGATCGAAAGTCCAGTCACGGCACGGGGAGGAAATCATGAGGCGTTTTTCCAGAGCGACCGTTGCGTGGGTGTCGGCGGCGTGTGTGCTGGGGGGTGGGCTGTTTGCGGCCGCCCCGGCGCTGGCCGGTGAAGGGCACGCTTTGACCGGCTCGTTCCTCGGCGAACAGGGTGCTCACAACGGCGAATTCAAAGAACCCGATGGGGTCGCGGTCAGCGAAACGGGCGCCACCAAAGGCGATGTGTATGTGGTCGACGAGGGCAACAACCGCGTCGAGTGGTTCAATGCCGAAGGCAAATTCGAAGGCCAGTTCAACGGCAGCGGTACGCTCGCGAACGAAAAAGGGAAAGCCGCTCCTCTGGTGCTCTCCAAACCGGAACAGATCGCGGTCGATAACGACCCGTCCAGCCCCTCTCGAGGCGACGTCTACGTGCTCGACCCGACTCGGAGTGTGCTCGACAAGTTCAGCGCGACCGGCGAATACGAGGGCCAGCTGGCCGGGTACTGCGAAAACCCGGGAGAAACCGCGCTGGAACCAGGAGCCTGTGCGGGCAGTAAAAGCAAAAAAGAGAGCCCATTTTTCGGCCGGCTGGGGGGCGTGGCTGTGGACCCCACCAACGGCGTGGTCTGGATCTCCGGCGAAGGCCCGTTTACCAGCGCCCAGGTATATATCTTCAGCTACAGCGATGCTCTCGGGAACGAATTCGAGTCGGCTCTCCCTCTCTCGCGGCAGGGCACCGCAGGGACTGGCCTTGCGGTCGATTCTGAACATGATCTCTATGTCGGCGTCTCAGGTGGTGGTATCGCGAAGACCACCATCGCAGGGGAAATCATCGGCGGGTTTGATAACCCGCTGCCGGCGACCAACTTTGCTGTCGACCATTCGGACAACGATGTCTACGCCGACGACGGGACCAGCCTCGACGCGTTCGAAGCGGACGGCGAACTGCTCCAAGAAGCCATCGGCGCGGGAGAACTGACGGCCAGTCGCGGCGTCGCTGTCGACGCGGCCAGTAACACTCTCTACGCGGCGGATGCCGCGACCGACAAGGTGGACATCTTCACGAAAGGCGCTCAGCTGGAAAAATCGGAAACGCTCGAAGCGAAAGGGATCGCCACGACGACAGCGGTTCTGTACGGCAGGCTGAAACCCCCCGCGACGAAAGTCAAGTACTACTTCAGGTATAAGATTGGGGCGAGCTGCCTGGGTGGCGCGAGGACGCCCGCGAAGGAAGGCGAAGGAGAAGTCTCCGAAGAAGTGAAGGGACTCGATCCCAACACTGACTACACCTTTTGTGTCGTCTCCGAAAACAAGTACGGACAGACGTTTGGCAACGAAGTGTCGTTGCTGACGCTGCCCGCGAAGCCCGAAGTCGTGGCGGGTAGCGAGAGCGTTTCGAGTACCGAAGCGTTTATTCAGAATTTCACGGCGGAGATCAATCCCGAGAGCGAAGAAACCAGCTATCGCTTCGAATATTCGATAGAAGGTGTGAACGCGAAAGAAGAACTCGAAGGCGAAGTCACAACCCTCGAAGGCGCATCGCTACCGGCGGAATTCGGCGAACGTCGGGCCAGCGTGGGAGGCGTCTTTATCTGTGCTGGATGCAGCATCTACTACCGGGTGGTGGCCACGAATGGTACGGGTACGGCGAAGGGCAAGGTTCAGGTCTACACCAAACTGCCGATCGTTGCGAACGAGAAAGCCTCGGCCCTGACTTCGAACAGCGTGAAGCTGGAAGCCACGGTCAACCCCGATTTCCGCAGAACGGAATACAGGTTCGAATACGCGACCAGCGAAGCAGCGCTTGAAAAAGGCGAAGGCACGAAGCTGCCCGGCGGCGAACGACTAGCTGAAGAACCCGCCGAACCAATCCCGGTCAGCGTGGAACTCCTTGCCCTGCAGTCCGGCCATACCTACTATTACCGCGTAGTCGCCGAAAACGAAACGAGCCATAAGCGGGAAAACGCGAACAAGGGCGCGCCTATCGTGGGCGAAATCGAGCCATTCGAGCCATACGCCGCGCCTGTCGCCACGACCGGGGAAGCACAGGACATCACTGGCACGACGGCCGTGCTCTCCGGCGAAGTCAACCCCGAGGGCGCGGAAGCGACGTACTACTTCGCGTACATCGACAAGGCGGGTTACGAAAGGGCGCTCGCGGGCGACGTCGAAGAAAAAGCCGACCCGTACGCGGACGGCGAAACCACGGCGCCGCTCAGCGTGGGCTCGTCGGGCAATGAAGCCAAGGCGGTCGCCCCGGTCATCGCCAGCGGATTGGTGCCGGGCGAAACCTACGACTACGCGCTCGTGGCGACCAACAAGTTCGGCGAGCGTGGTGTGGGCGGCGACGAGACGTTCACGACCCTGTCCGCGACGCCCCCGATCGTCAGCACCGGCGGCGTGAGCGGCGTCAGCCAGAACTCGGCGAGGCTGTCGGGCACGGTCTCGACGAACGGCCTGCAGACGAACTACGGCTTCGAAATCGCGACCGAACCAGACAACTACGGTCCCGCGACCGGTCTCGGCAGCATCGGCGGCTCCCAGACCGAAGAAGTGAGCCTCACGCTGGGCGAACTGCAGCCCGGCACGACCTATTACTACCGCGTCATGGCGACGAACGCGGACGGCGCCAGCAGGGGCGAACCGGGAGTGTTCACGACGCCTGGGTTCCCGATCCTGCTCACAACCACGCCGTCCCTGCCGGTGATCGCGGCGCCGAGCGTCGCGTTCCCGGAGGAAGAAACGGCGAGCGGGGGGGCGACCACAAAGACGCTGACGAGCAAGGAGAAGCTCGGCAAAGCGCTGAAAGCTTGCAAGCGAAACAAGAGCAAGTCAAAGCGTGTGACATGCGAAAAGCAAGCGCGTCAGCTGTCCGGAGGAACCGTAAGGAAGAAGAAAAAGAAGTAGAACCAAGCCGTGATTTGACCATGGGCTCTGCGCGAGCGAAGCGGAGAGAGAAGATAAGGCAAACGGGCGAAAGCGGGGTTGCAGTGAAGAAACAAGTTGTCATCGGGGCCGCCGCAGCAATCTCTCTGGCATGCGCGGGCGCTCCTGCGGCGGTCGCGGCGCCCAAAGGCGGGTTTGCTGTGTTCGCTCAGTGCCCGGTGCACACAGAAGGAGTGGGAGGGTGTCTCTATGCGCCGGTCGGAGGTGGCTATCTGACGCTGGGCAAGACGGTGGTCCCAATCGCCAAGACCCTTGTTCTGCAGGCCGGGTTCCTGGAAGAAAGGGAAGGAGTATTACCGCTCGTGGGCGCGCTGGATGGCGAAACGTTGACGAAGGTGGGGCAGGCACTCCCTGGTGGCCTGTTCGGCAGGCCGCTCGACGCCGTGACCGAACTGGCCGCGCCGGCGAGCTCGATCCTGGTGAGCGGGCTGTCGGGAGAAGGCCTGGCGCTTACATTGCCGATCAAGGTGCGGCTGGTGAACCCCCTGCTGGGGGCCGAATGCTCGATCGGCTCCAACGCGCACCCGATCGAGCTGAACATGACGACCGAAACGAGCGGGCCGCTCACCGGCAACCCCGGCGAGACGACGAGCATCGAAAGAGGCAAAATCTTGGTTATGAGCGGCGTCTCGATGGTCAGCAGTGGGTTCTCGGTCCCAAAGGCCGGCGGCTGCGGGTCGGCCGTGGTCGACGAAGCCGTCGACGCAAAACTCGGTCTTCCATTGAGCAAGAGCACGGCTGCGGCGTTCGACATGACGGTCGAGCTAGCCAATGCCTCTGCCGTCGAAAGCGCGGAAGGCTGAACTCGGCGCGGGAGGCCGCCCAGCATCTCGCGAGACGCTCGAGGTGGAGACTCTGGAGGGGCCGGGGCGGCGGGAGATCGCCGAGCGCTCGATCGGCTCAGCCGAGAGCGCCCACAGGAGCATGTGGACGGGGACGAGCGTGTAGTGGGGCGCGAAGTGAAGTCTCATCGTACCGCCTACCGCGACTGCTTCACCCGGCGCACGAAGCCCCGCGGCGGACGCCGATAGAGCCGCTCCCCCTCGCGCAGCGCGCGCTTTCGCAGCTTGCGACGCCGCGAGGCGATCAGCGCCAGCAGCCGCTTGTGCGTCTTGCGCTCGCCCGCGAACTGGCGTGAGCGCTCGCGCACCCGCGCTTCGAGCAGCGCGAGGTCGTGCTCCTCGCCAAGCATTTCCCCGAGCCGGTCGGCGCGGCGGGCGACACGGCGCACATCTTTGGAGGACCCGCCCGCCCCCTTGCCACCGCGGTCGAGCGTCTCGGCGGCGTAGCGGAGGTCCTTGACGCGTTTGCGCCACGCGTGCAACGCCTCCACGCTTGCCCTTGCGCGCCTGCTCTGCTTCCCGCGCCGCGGTCCCTCCCCGGGCCGCTCCGCTGCGGTGTGCCGGCGCGCGACGCGCATCTGCCGGCGGCCCTGCGTGTAGACGTCCTCCAGGCCGGGCGCGAGCAGCTTGAAGCCGCGTTCGCGCAGCTCCCAGCGCTCCACGCGCGCGCGCACGGCCTGCAGCTCGACGATCGCCTCACCCCGCACGCGGGGGTCGTGGATGGCGTGCGCGGCGGCGGTGTCGCGCTCGGCGAGCAGCTGCGCGCGCAGGGTGCGGACTGCGGCGCTGCGCGTGAGATGCGAGCGGTCGCGCTGCACGAGCGAGTCGAGCGTGCCGAGCATCACCTCCGCGTCACGCGCGCCGGCGAGGCGCCGGCCGCAGTCGCGCAATGCGGCCTTCTCGCGCGCGTAACGCTTGCTGCCGAGCTGGGCCCGCAGCAGCACCAGCAGCGCGCGCAGGCGCTTGAGCGCCTTGCGGGTCTCGTGCACGGTGTGCGCGCCGACCTGCGCGGGATCGTTGGTCGCTCCGCCGGCCCCCGACGGGCCGACCACCGACCGGCCGCCTCCCGCCCCCCCCGGGTAGGCCTCGAGCATCTCGACCGCGAGGTCGAGCTGCTCGAGGATCACGCGCCGCAGCCCCTCCGCGTAGGGCTCGCCCGGGAGCAGCGCCGGGCGGCGGCGCTTGGGCCCGGGACGCGCGGCGGGGGAGGAACGCCGCTGCAGCTGAGTTTTGGCGAGCGCGAGCGCCACCCCCACGCCGACCGCCACCAGGGTGGCGCCGAGAGGGGCCACAATGGGGCGATGTCCCCGCCACGCCTTCCGCCGGCCCCATGGTGGACGGTGCGCCGCGCGGCCAATCGCAAGCCCGCGACGTACAGGTGTCCGATTTGCGGCCATCACCTGCCCGCGCTCAGCGAGCACATGCTGATCGCCCCGCAAGGCGACACCCGCCGCCGCCGCCACGCGCACATCAAATGCGTGGTGAATGCGCGCGAACGGGGGCAGCTGGTGTTGCACGACGAGTGGCTGCGGGCCCAACCGCACCCGGCGCCTTGGTGGCGGAGAGTCTTGAGGCTCACCCGCCCCACCGACCCCCCTCAGGCTCCGTAGGTGTGCACGTATTCAGGCTCGATACGAATGATCACCCGTTGTTCGCCGGGCTGACGGTAGGGGTAGGTGTCCTGGCCGAGGTACTTCATCGCCAGCGCATCGATGTGTGCGTCGGCGCCCTCGTGGGTGCGCTCGGCGACGCGCCCGCGGATCGTGAGGTACTCGTAGGGGTTGTCCATGTTCTGCACCGTCAGCGTGACGCGGGGGTCGCGTTCGAGGTTGCGCGGCCAGGCACGGCCCTCGGCTGTGTTGACCGTGGGCAGCCCGTCCTGCAAGTCGACCCACACCGGCGCGGCGTGCACGGAGCCGTCGGGGCGCAGGGTTGAGACGTTGCAGAAGTTCTTGCCCCGCAACAGTGCCTCGGCGGGACCATCGATCTTCGCGCTCATGATGGGTACTCCTTCCTCGTATGGGGGTTATCGCACCCCTTCAAGATAGGGGAGAGACACGTCTCCCACCCGTCGACTGCCCGTCTTGCGGCTCCTCCGGGAGGGGAGAGGGGGAGGAGGGGCTGTTTGCCGCGGTTACGGCCGCGCGAGACCAGAGGGGGAGGGTGGGGGCTGTCGCGGCGGTTACTGCCGTGCGAGACCAGCGGCGGAGTTGGCAGGCGGGATCGGCTCGAGCGGGGTGAGCTGCCCGTTGTTGAGCTGGAAGCGCACCGTGGTTTGCCCGCCCGAGGGGCAGCAGAGGGGGTCGTGGGAGCGGTAGAGCGCGTAGGCGATGGCGACTTCGGTGTCGCTCTGGCTGACGACCCGCATCGAGGCGGAGGGCTGGCTGGAGTCGGTGCCGAGGTAGTGAGAGCCGAGGAAGAAGAAGGCGAGCTGGTTGTAGCCATCGGCGGAGCCGGTGCGCGTCCCGACCAATACCCGCAGCGTCTGGGAGGGGTGGTATTCGGAGAGGTCCCCCGCCGTGTACCCGTGGGAGCTAACGACCGTGGCCGCCGCGTCGGCTTCGGCGGAAGGTGTCTGTGAAGCCGATCCCCCGGTGTGCACGAAGGCGGGCGCGGGTGCCGTACGGGTGGTGGCGGGCTGTTCGCTCGCGCTCGTCGAAGTGCCGGTGGTGGTGGTCGTGTGAGCGGGTGTGGACGCGGTGGAGCGTGTGGAGGCGGTGGAGCTCGTGTGCCCCCCGGCCTGGGCGCCGGCCGTTGCCGCGGGGGCGTTGGAGACGGTGACCGTCTTCGTCCCGCCCCCGCAACCTCCGAGCAGCGCGCCTCCCATGGCTCCAAGAGCCAGCGCGCAAGCGATCGGCAACGCCCGTCGAGTCATAGTCCCACTATTGCGAGGCCCGTCGAGTCATCGTCCCACTATTTCGCCGCCGCGCAGACACTCACCTGCTCGCTAACACGCCGGCGCACGAGTGGTTGCGCCGGCGGTGGTGGACAGCGCCGTTGCTGGGCATGGAAGCCCAGCCCCCGGGCGCTTGTTTAGCACAGGCCCGCGCGCGGATGCGCACCAAAATGCCCTGCGCCTTGCCAGCCCCTTGACAATTAGCACAGACCCGCACCAAATGCCCTGCGTCTTCCAACCAGCCCTTGACAAGATTATTAGTCGCTGCTAATCTCACGTTAGTTAGCAATCACTAATTTCCCCATACCGGCTCGCACGGACCCTTTGAGCGCGAGCAGGAGTTGGGTAGGCACCAGCAAGGAGGACCCACAGATGAGCACCTCGCGCACAAACAACTGGACCCTCGGGATCGTCTCCACGGCGCTGTTCATGGTCGTCCTCGACAACCTCGTGGTGTCGATCGCGCTGCCCTCGATCCATCGCGACCTCGGCGCCTCGATCCAGTCGCTGGAGTGGACCGTCAACGCCTACGTGCTGGCGTACGCGGTGCTGCTGCTCACCGGCGCCGCGCTCGGCGACCGCTTCGGGCGCAAGCGCATGTTCCTCGCGGGGCTCTCGCTCTTCACCGCCGCCTCCGCGGCCGCCGCGCTGGCGCCGAGCACCGAGCTGCTGGTGGCCGCGCGCGCGGTGCAGGGGATGGGCGCGGCGATGGTCACGCCGCTCACGCTCACGCTGCTCGCCGAGGCCTTCCCCGCCACCCGCCGCGGGATGGCGCTGGGGGTGTGGTCGGGCGTCTCCGGCTCGGCCGTCGCGCTCGGCCCACTGGTGGGAGGCGCTGTGGTGCAGAGCATCTCCTGGCACTGGATCTTCTGGATCAACGTCCCGATCGGCCTCGTGCTGCTGCCGCTGGCCGCCACCCGCCTGCGCGAAAGCCACGGGCCCAACGGCACGCTCGACCTTCGCGGCTTGGCGCTCGCCTCCGCCGGCGCGTTCGGCATTGTCTTTGGGATCGTGCGCGCGCAGTCGCTCGGCTGGACCTCCACCACGATCCTCGCCTCGCTGAGCGCGGGTGCAGTGCTGCTCGCGCTGTTCGTCGCCTGGGAGCGCCGCACGAGCGAGCCGATGCTGCCGATGTCATTCTTCTCCCGCCGCGCCTTCGCGGTAACCAACTTCGCTTCGCTCACAATGTACTTCGGGATGTTCGGGTCGATCTTCTTCCTATCGCAGTTCATGCAGGACGTGCTCCGCAACAGCCCCCTGGAGGCGGGGTTGAAGATCCTCGTGTGGACCGGCGCCACGATGATCGTCGCCCCGTTCGCGGGCATCTTCTCTCAGCGCTTCGGCAGCCGCCCCTTCATGCTCTCGGGTCTCGCGCTGCAGGCCGGGGCGCTCGCGTGGCTGGCGTCGATCCTCTCGACCCACACGCCTTACGGCGAGATGATCGTCCCGTTCATCATGGCGGGCGCGGGGATGGCGCTCGTGTTCGCACCGTCCGCCAACGCGGTGCTCTCCGCGGTGCGCGCCAACCAGGCCGGGCAGGCCTCGGGCGCAACCAACGCGATCCGCGAGACCGGCGGCGTGCTGGGGGTGGCGGTGCTCGCCACGATCTTCACCCACGCCGGTGGCTACAACTCGCCGCAGGCGTTTGTGAACGGCCTCCAGCCGGCGCTGTGGGTGGCGGTCGCGGTGCTCGCCGCCGGCGTGCTGGCGGTGCTCGTGCTGCCCTTCTCGACCAAGGTCGCGGCGATGGAGCCCGCCGCTGGCGAAGACGCGATCGCGCAGGCAGGTGCCGAGGCCGGCGCGCAGCGGCGATCCGTCCGTGGCGTGCAGCACCCGGTGGGGGAGGCCGCGTGAGCATCGAGCCCACTCGCACGCGCGTGCCCGCCGCGGAGCGCCGCGAGGAGCTGATCACGGCCGCTGTGCACGAGTTCGCGCACGGCGGCCTGCACGGCACGCCCGTGGAGCGCATCGCGCGACGCGTGGGCGTCGCTCAGCCGTACGTGTTCACGCTGTTTGGCAACAAGCGCGAGCTGTTCCTCGCGGCGTTGGAGCGCAGCTTCGAGCGGATCGAAGCCACCTTCGAGCAGGCCGCCGCCGACTTCCGCGAGGGGCGGGCGCCGGCCGACTGCGAGGATGCCCTCGAGGCGATGGGCAGGGCGTATGTGGAGCTGCTCTCCAGCGACCGCGACTACCTGATGCTCCAGCACCAGTCCTACGCCGCCTGCGACGACGACCTGGTGCGCGCCCGCGTGCGCCGCCGCTACGCCGAGCTGGTGGGTCTCGCGCAGCGGCTGTCGGGCGCCGAGGACGAACGGATCGACGATTTCTTCCGGCACGGCATGGCGCTCAACGTCGCCGCCGCGCTCGGTGTGGAGGACCTCTCCAGCGGCTGCGCGTGGGTCAAGTCGGAGCTCGCCGCGGGGTAGCGCGGTGCCGCGGCGACCGGCGGGGCCCACCCGCCGAATGCCCCGGGCGCGGCCGTCCACGGTGGCGGGCAGCCGCTCGAGGTGCCGTGCGCCGATGTCCTACCATTGGTGGCCATCTCCGCGTCAACCGACACACCCTCGAAGCCTAAACGCAACAACCGCGAGTTGGCACGCACCACCGGGCTGGTGGTACTGGCGGTGGTGGCAACGCTGTTCGCCGTGCTCAACCTCAATAAGGTCGAGGTCAACTGGATCGTCGGCAAGGGTCACGCGCCTTTGATCGTCGTGATCGTGGTCTCCGTGCTGGTCGGGGTCTTGTTCACGCACTTCGCGGAGCGGCGCTCCGCCAAACGCCGGTAGTCCTCGTCTCCTGCCTGCCTGCCTGCCCGCTCGCCCGCGGGCGCCTTCCCATGCGCCGGGTTCTGCGCACTGGCGGGGCCTTCCCATGCTCCGGGTTCTGCGCGCCGGCGGGGGCCTACTCGTTCCCAGTCTGCTCGCCCGTGGGCATCGACCCGTTCCCGGCTTTCTGCCCGACTGTCGGCGCCTTCCCGTTGGTGTGCACGGCGCCGTTGCTCGCGCCTTTGTATTTGGCCCGCGATGCCACGATCGCCTCGACCGCCTCCTCGGCGCCGAGGTACGGGGTGAGCACGACGTAGGCGATGTACTCCGAGAGCAGCGGCAACAGGTGGCCCCTGCCGGCGAGCGCCTCGCAGTAGAGGATGTTCCACAGCCCGCCCGCGATCCCCTCGATTGCGATGCGGGTGTGCGGGCGCCGAGGGGCCCCCTCTGTCAGTAGCGTCGCCAGCTCGTAGGCGAGCTCGCCGACGTTGGCGATCGCCGCGGGACCCGCTTCGAAGGCTTTCACGGTGAGCGTCATCAGGCGGGCGGGGCTACCTGCGAGGTAGGCGAGCAGCGTGTCGACCGTGGCGCACACTGCCGTCGCCCACTCCGCGGATACCAGCTCGGGGGTGGCGATCAGCTGCAGCAGTTCGTCGCCCAGCACGTCCAGCGCCTCCAGGTAGCAGGCCTGTGGACCGGGGTAGAGCTCGATGACCGCCTCGAACGGCAGCCCCGCGCCCTCGGCGATCCGGGGCACGCTGAGGTCGGCGAACTTCCGTTCGCGCAGCCCCGTCTCGATCGCGCTGCGCAGCACGCGCGCACGGCGGCTCTCTCCGCCGCACGCGTCGTGCTCCAGCTCCAGGGTCTCCGGGAAGGGCCGGTTGACGCAGTGGCGCGGACGCAGCCTCGCCAGCCCGGGCGACTTGAACAGCAGCGACCACTTCACCATCTCCCCGACGAGCGGCTGGAGATCCTCGGTGTCGTCGTCGAGCAGGCGCATCTGCGTGGCCCGCCGCAGCCCTCCCACGATCGCTCGCACCACCGGCAGCGGCAGCGTCTCGAGGTTCTCGATTCCCTCGTCGTCGGCGGTCGGTGGGCATCGTCCGGCGAGGGCGTTGGCGAGCAGCCCTTCGCACACGGCGGTCGTCTTCTGCAGCCGCCGCAGCCCCTCCGCGCCTGCGGTCTGGGACTCGGCGATCGCCAGGCGCATCGCCTTCGGGTTCTGCTCCAATTCGGCGCGCAAGGCCTGCAGCGTCGCGCCCAGGCGCTTGCGCTCGTCGCCCTCCGCTGTGCGGTAGGCGTCGGTGAGTCGCTTGATCGTGCGGTTGGCGATCAGGTCGAAGGTGGCCGTGAAGCACTCCTCCTTGCCGGAGAACTGCTCGTAGAAGGACCTCCGCGAGACTCCCGCCAGCCCGATCACCAGCTTTACGCTGGTCTGCGGGTAGCCTCGCGCGGCGACCGCCTCGATCATCCCCCCGTGGATGCGGATGCGCTGATTGCGGGCCACTCCCGGTGCGCCGAGGGGATGCGGCCCGCGGGGCAGGCGGGCATAGATCGGCGTGATCTTCGCCGTCGCCTGCTTGGCTTTGCTCCCCGTCGCCGGTTGGCGTGTGCTCGTCGAGGCTTTGCGCGCGCCCTTCCCGAGCGACCCCGAGCTCCCTCCCTTGGACTCAGACATTCGACCTCCCTGCATCCTCTCGAACTACGACTGTCATGGAGTCTCGTAGACAAGGCATTTCCATGTCAGCGATGTTTTGTCTACAGCGTACTCTACGCAATCCCATCTCACTGCGTCAAGCGCAACCAAACCAGGGGGTTTCCTCAGCAGATATGGCGCTTTTGAGGATAGCGCCACAGCCGCTCGGAGGCCCTCGCCAGCGCTCGCAAAGGCTTCGCGGCTTGATCGCAGCAGGCTCGCAATGCGAGCCACCGGATGTCTACGGCTCGTTGAGCGCCGCAAGCGCCGCGAGGCGAAGCCCCGGCGCCCGGGGTCCGGCCGGCCCGGCCCGCTACTCGCCGTGATCCTCGGGGTGGCGCACGACCACCACTGGGCAGGCGGCGCGGTGCAGCACGGTTTTGGAGGTGCTGCCGAGCAGTTTGGACTTCAGCGCGCCCAGGCCGCGCGAGCCGATCACGATCGCCCGCGCTCCGTGTTGCTCGGCCGCCTCCACGATCGCGTCGGGGGGATCGGTGAGGTCCTCGACGGCGAGCGCCCGCGCCTGGAGGCCGGCCTCGTTGGCGAGCGCCGCCCCCTCCGCGGCGACGCTCTGTGCGTGCTCCTCGCTGGCCTGCTCCACCTCCCGCGTGACCTCGGGATCGAACGGCAGCATCGTGCTGCCCATCCCGGTGGCGTCCGGCACGATCATCATCTCCGCCAAGCCCGGCTCCCACACGGTGAGCACGATCGCCTCGCCGGGCGCGAACAGCCGACCGGCCTCGCTCACCGCGGCGCGCGCCGGCGGCGAGCCGTCGTAGGCGATCAGGATCGGGGGCTGCTCGGGCATCGGCTCAGCCTAGCCGCTTGGGCCGCGCGGCGGGCTGCGCGGCTCCGTGAGGGTTGTGCTCGGATGTTTGCGGGACACGTGGCCGGCTCCTGCCGCCGCGGCGGGTCTCGCTCAATGCAGGATCACCCGCAGCAGGATCACGCCGAAGCCCATCGTCGCGCCGATGCACAGCTCGAGCGCCAGCTCCGCCGGCTGTGCCCGCGCGCGCAGGCCCGCGAGCAGCTCGAATGCCAGCAGGCTCGCCACACAGGTCCACAGCGCCACGGTGACGCCGGTCTCCTGGCTGGCGCCCACCGCCCAAGCGACCAGCAGCGCCAGCAGCGGCGCGCCCGCACCCCGCACGATCGCCCAATCGCGCCCCAGCGCGCGCCCGAGCCCGGACACCGTCAGGCGTTCGTGTGCGGTGAGGCGTTGGCCGAGCAGTTCGGCGTAGGAATGCGCCAGCCAGTACACCAGCAGCGCCACCACCACCGCGCCGATCGTCTCGGGGTAGGTGTCGCGCAGGCTGCTCTCCGCCGCCAGCAGCGCGCCGACGGTGATCGTCCCGTACACCGTCCCCGCCGGGTTGGCGCCGGGCATCAGCCGGTCGAGCGTGCCGAGCATCAGCCGCCGCGCGCGGGTGGCGGTGCTGGGGGGGTCTGCGCGATCGTGGCCTGCCGAGCTCACCGGGTCACATGATGACCGCCCGCCGTGTGAGTCGGGGATCCCGCCAGCTGGCGATACTCATCTGATAGATTCGCCGGCGCAATGAGGCGTCCAATCTCCGTTGTTGTCCTACTTCTCTCGGTGCTTGCGCTTTTCTTTGGCCAGGCCGCATCGAGCTCGGCGCAGAGTATGCGGGCTCTTTCGATACACCAGGCGTGGCTCACGACCAAGAAAGGCGCCTACCGCGTCGCGAAGAGAGCGGAGAAGCGCGCCGGCGACTACGACGTGGGCGAATTCAGTGACTCGGTGCAACCTGAATCCGCGTGCGTTCGCCACTCGCGATACGAAGTCGATTGTCCTTTCAGCTACCTGCTCGGGTCCACTGCCGCTGAAAACTACTATCGTTGCCTCGACACCGCACACATACGAGAGTTCGCCGAGCAACGAGTCAGCTTCTCAGCTCCGCGACCGCGGTGCCAGTTGATCAACAACGAGACGTCCTAAGCAGAATCTGAGGGCTTCAGCCCTCCTTGTTGACCAAATGACAACTTGGATTTAGCGCCCTGAAGCCGAATCGCTGTTCGGCGACCTCGGTGATCCTCGCGACGTCGTGACACTGTTCTTCTTCTTCATTTGGACCACCTCCGAGAGTGTAATCAAACGGGCAATCGATCACATATCGTGAGTGCCTTACACACGCCGATTGGGGTTGGACTTCGTCAGTAAAGGGGGTGAGGCCATTGGCCGCGTGTTTTGCAACCTCATACGCTCCGTTCTTGGTCGCATGCCAAGCCTGATGGATCGTGAGTGGGCGCCAGCTATGTGCGGAGCTCGCCTGGCCAGAGGAACCGCCGGGCGCCCCAGCGGCGTGCTGCGCCGTGGTCGCCGAGTAAGCGCGCTCGGCTGCCCATCCGATCACCGAACACCACGCCAACGTGCCTACCACCAACCATCTGCCCGTGAGCACTGCAGCCCGTTTACTCAGCATTCTGGCCTCTCGATCTACGAGCTCTCAAGCTCTTGATTGGCAATGTCGGCGGCGATCTTTGCACACCGGAGCAGCCGCATGTGCTGGTGCCATTGCGCGAATCCACCACCCTGAGGGGCGGTCAGCAAACATCGAACTTCGACTTCAGCGTTCTGGTTACCCGGAGCGTCTTGCGATGCTTGCCTTTGCCGGTGTAGGCGACGAGCGTGATCTTCACCACCACCGTGTTTGAGCCCGGATGCGCTCCGATCTTCGACGGCAAGAACGTGAACGTGCTCGGCAATCGTTTCGACCGATACTGCGGTTCATCGACCGTCTTGTGGTGGCGATGATGATGCCTGCCGACCAGCACCCTGGTCTTCAGGCCACCGTCGATGTAGAAGGCGACCTCGCTGACACCGTAGCTGAGCAAGTGCCGGCCGCGTTGCGGAATGCTTCGCGCCTCGAGCGACAGCAGTGCTTTTGGGGCTGTGCACGCGTTCGGCGCGAGCAGCTGCAGCAACTGGTTGCCAATCCTGTCGGCCGCAATCACCACGCTTGTCGCTCTCCTGTGCACGGAGCTGGATCGCAGCGGTCGCGGGAGCGACGTGCTGGGTAGGCACGGAGGCACCGGATAGACAAGCTCGGCGGCGCCGATATCCACGATCGGAGCGGGGCTGCCGGCGCAGCCGATCGGCCCCGAGATCCGGGGGTTGCCATAGGCGTCGGTCGTGACGCCGCTCGGGATCAGCGCGTTTGACCCTGCGTTCAGCGTTGGGCTCCCGCTGGTCTCGTGCACGTCCGTGCTCCCGGGCCCCGGGCCGACGAGCTGCGGGTCGGCGCAGATGTTCCCGGTGCCCGCAAACGGCGCCGCCCCCGAGCACATGTCGCTGTAGGAGGCGGTGACGTTCGCGAGATTCGTACCAAAGCCTCCGAGCTCGGCGCCGCCACCGTCGCCGTAGACGATCGTATTGGCGAGCGACAGGACATCGTGCGGGCCACCGCTGATGCCCGCGACCGGACCGCTCGCGCCCGAGATCACGTTGCCTGCGACGGTCGAGTCAAACAGATCGAGCGTGGTGTAAGCGGCGGTGCAGGGCGCGGGTTGGCCGCCCACGTAGACTCCGGCGCCGCTGGCACTCGGTCCGCTGATCAGCGTGTTGCCCGCGATGACCGCGTCCGACAGGCTCGAAACGACATTCTGCGTCCCCGCCGGGGCCGGCGCGGTGTCGCCGCACTCGATGATCGAGAGACCCGCACCCCATCCCCACACGTGTTCCATGTGTGCGTTCTGTGAGGCGTCGGGCGGCTCCAGCGTGTTGTCGGTGAAGCGGTCGGCCACGCTTTGCAGTGCGGCATCTCTGATGCTCTCCCCACCGCCCGCCGCCAGGAGAGGCGCGGCCTTGAAGCTCACGCTGTTTGAATCGAACGTGTTGCCGCTCTGCGCGAGGGTGACCGGACCTCCCCCTCCAGTGACGTCGAGGCCCCCGCCTTCATGCGCCACTTCGCTGACCCCTCCGGGGTCGGCTACCTGGTTGTCACTGAAGGTGTCGCCACTCATGGTGAAGAGCCCTCCTGCGGCGCTCGAATCGACAGTGATCGCCGCGCCGCCACCACTCCCCGTCGATGTGTCGTTGCTGAACTGTGAGCTCGAGAGGATGCTCCCCGGTGCGATATATGCTTCCAACCCGCCGCCCTGGGTGTCGGCTGTGGGCGCGCTGTCGCCGGCGAAGCTGTCGCCGGTGAGGTTGGCGACGCCTCCGTTGATAACCAGCCCGCCGCCGCCCTCCTGACGCGCGACGTCATCGGTAAACGCCGAGTCCTCAACCGTAACCGCGCCCGTGGTCGTGACGTATGCGCCGCCGGCCGCATCGTTGACGAAGGCGTCATCGGCGAGTATGAGGTTGTATCCACCAAAGGCATAGAACCCAAGGGCAGGGGTGGAGGACGCGCCGGTGTTCTGTGCGTCCTCGAAGGTAAGGTGTTCGACGGTCGCTGGAGCTTCTCCGCCGTAGAGCTGGTCGCCCGTTCCCCCTTGGAAGCCCGCGCCCGGGGTGCCCGAGAGGGTCACCGCAACCTTCGGCAGCCTGTAGGTGAGGCCGGGCGCGCAGAGTTCGTCGAGGGTGATCGCTTCGCCCGCGCTCGCGGCGTTCAACGCGCTCTGCAACCCGGCGCAGTCAACCGTGACATCCGCGCCGGCGGTCGGCGCGGCGATCAGCGCGCATACGGCGAGGATGCTCACTGTCGCCCTGCGCATCGCGCGGAGCCCCGCGGCGGTTGAGGGCGGCTTCATCTGTGACCGTCTCTGGTCTTACGCAAGCTGCTCTCTCCGGCCAGGTCTGTGTGGGCTCGCTGGATCCTGCCCCTGCCTCGTGGTCGTGCTCTCGGACGAGGTCCGATGGCTATGGTGGCACTCGATCGAGCATCGATCAATAAGGCGTTTCCCTACGTTTGCTGGGCCGAGAGACGGACCGTGTGCCGACAGCTCGCTCGCGAGCTGGTGGCCGAGATGTTCGACGCCGCTCAGCGAGGCACGTTGGAGCACCTGGAGGGCAACCTGCGCGCATGGGACTCAACCGCGGGTATCTATGGACAGCCGGACGCGATGCGGGACGCTCGCCAAAGCCCCCACCTTTGCGTTGGATGGATTTCCCCGCTTTTGTGGACAGTTTGATCTCGCTTCTGCTTCCTCCGCGCAAGCGGCCCACTGCTTCGATGCTATTGCTCGCTCAGCTTGCCCGCCGGCCGTGGCAGGCGACGAGGATGGGGCTCAGGAAGGTATACCCCGGTTCCGCCAGGTCCGCGAGCCGCTCCTCGATCTCCTCATCACGCGCGCGGCCCGAGCTGACGAGTGCTTCGCGCAGCGTCTCCAGAGACAGGCTGAAGAAAGCCGTGTCCGGTGTTCCACTACCGATCAGGCGCACACGGCCCTCGGCCCGCACGTCCTTTAGGCCCAGCGCCTCGAGCTCGCTCGGCAGCTTGCGCCCGCACTCCCCGTCGTGTCCCATCGAGGCCATCAGGTCGAACACCGCGTCGGTCACGCGCTGGGTGCCCGCCACGCGCTCGGCGTCCGGGTGTGGCGGATACGACGTGACGGGCAAAGCCGTGTCGTAGTCCTCGATCACGAGCAACCCACCCGGGCGCACCCCCGCGAGCAGGTTTCCCAGGGCGCCCATACCGATGTGCTCGATCAGCAGGCGCGCGTGGACGACGTCGAACTCGCCGTCGGGCAAAGGCGCTGCGATGATGTCGTGCTCGGCGATCTCCACCGGACCGCCCGCGAGCGGCTGCAGGAACTTCAGGTAGACATCGGCGGCGAACACGCGACCGGTTTCGCCGACCCGCTCCGAGAGCCACTCCACGACCGAGCCGCCGCCCGCGCCGACCTCGGCGACACGCGATCCCGGCCCGACACCCAGGCGCTCGAGTAGCGCGAACGTGCCTTCATCCCACAGCCGCTCGATCCCCGCGAGGCGCTCGCGCTCGTCCTGCCAAGCCTGATCGTATGTGTATGTACCCACTAGCTCATCCTCGCTGGGAGAGGAACCATATCCGAACCGGAGCACTCCAGCCTCGTTCGGCGGGTTGATCGACGCCCGGCTGCACGTGACCGCGCCCAGCGAGGAGGTGTGAGTTGCGGTCGCGACTCAGGCAGTCGACGGGCGCTTCGTCGAGGAGCGCCTGCGGGACGTGCTCTTCGGCTTGGTCCTGGTGGCCGCGGAAGCCGAGCTGTGGGAGCCTCGCGCGGACTGGCCCTCGGGTGAGCTCGCGCGCACGAATGGTGAGAAGTGCGGCACCGTGAAATTGACCTCTCCGTGGTCGGGGCTGAAGATCAGGCCCTTCTTGATGAGGCTGTCTCGGTGCACCGAGGATGAGCTTGCCCGACCGCCGAGGCGCCCGGCGATGTCCCCCGTTTTGTAGGGGCCGTCGCCGAGGTCCGCCATAGCGGCCATGTAGCGTCGCTCGGCGGGCGTGGCCTTCTCGAAGCGGACATGGAAGAACTCCTCGTCGAGCTTCGCCTCGACGACCGGTTCGGCGGCCTGCACGTCGGCAAGGGCGATCGGCGAGCCCGGTGCCATGTTCCACGTCTCCTTGCCGTATGCCTGAACGAACGCGGCGTAGCAGCCCGAGAGCTCAACGATTCGCGCCAACGCGTCATCCTCAAAGCCGACACCCTCCGCCTGGGCGGGCTCGAACAGAATGCCCAACGAGATGCGTTGGGGGGGATTGCCCCAGAAATCCGCCAAAAACGCCCCCAGAAACAGCTGGGACACTTGTGGTCTGTACGGGTCAAATTGTACTACGTCGGACCCCGGAAACGGCTACGATCCCGGGCCGCGCCGACGGCACGACCCGCACGGTACCGGTGTGGCTGCCCTGGCTGCTGATAGCCCTGCTGCAGGGTGACGCGCCGTTTGCGTACCTGCGCAGGCCATGCTAGCCTCTACATAGAAAGCTATGTAGAAGGAGCTCGGGAATGGCTCGTGCAAGCGCAGGAAAGCAGATATCTGGATCGGCCGTGCGTGGCCGTGCGTCAGGTCGCACCGCTGACGCGCCGTGGGGTCCGACGGAGATTCAGCGCGACTACCGGACGCTGCTGGACCGGGCGAAGGACTCACCCCAGGAAGTGCTCGACGCCGATGGCGAGCTGCTGGTCATCCAGACCAAGGGCGTCGCGGATTTCCAGCGGCGGTTGCAGGCACAGGTTGCCGAGACGGCTCGTTTCCTGGCGGTCTACAACGAGCATCGCGAGGTGCCGCCGGCGGAGTGGGCGATGCAGACTGGATACCCGTGGCTCGCCGCGTTCTCGGGAGATGAGGTTGGGGAGTTCGCTCGCGAGCTGGTGGCCGACACGTTCGACGCCGCCCAGCGAGGCACGTTGGAGCACCTACAGGGCAACCTGCGCGCATGGGACTCAACCGCGGGTGTTTATGGGCAGCCGGACGCGATGCGGACGCTGCTCTCGCGGGTTGATCTGGACGGGATCGTCGAGGTGCTGCCCCCGTCGGAGGAGCAGGTCCTGGCGGCCCAGGCGTGACCCGGGAGGTTCACGCGCCGAAGGGGCGCTACTCCGGGCGCCACAAGGTCTACTGCAGCGTCTATCGCGACTGGAACACGCTGTGCCAGAACCGTCCCGGGCCGATGCGCCGCTGCTACATCGAGCTGGCGGACAATCCCTTCCCTCCGATGCAGACCAACCGCCACCACCAGCTGAAGGGCAAGCTCAAGGGCTTCTGGGAGTACGAGGTCGACGGAGGCGCACGCGTGCGCTACAAGCGCGGCCCCGACGATCGCATCGTGGTCCTCGTGGTCTACGCCGGGCCCGTCCCGCCCGACACCCACTGACTGCCGTTCACGTGGGACGATCGCCAAAACTCCACCCTCGCGTCGGACGAGGATCGGGGGTCTGAGGCGAGGCGAATGCTTCCGCTTCCTCCGCGAGCGGGCGTCTGCGGATGCTCAGTCGGTGCGCCTGGAAATCGTCCTGAGCGAGCGTGAGCGCGGCCTTTGCTCGGGCGCTCGCTCGGTCTGGAAAGCACTAGCGCGCCAAGTGCCGCGGACGACCTATGCTGCTCTCAACAGGCTGGCGAGCGGGTCACCGACAGCGCGGGCGAACCTGCGAGCGTCTGGAAGACGACACAGTAGCGCTCGGTCAAACGCAGCAGGGTGGCCAGCTGGTCTTCGTCCGCCTCGGTCTCCAGCGCGAAGTTCAACCTGATCGCCGTGAAGCCGACGGGGGCCTCCTTATCAACCGACAGGGTTCCGCGAAAGTCGAGGTCCCCCTCGGCGTGGACGGAGCCGCTGATGGCCAGACCGAGAGACGTTGCGACCGCGCGCATCGTGACCCCGGCACAGGCGACCAATGCCTGTAGCAGCATGTCTCCCGAGCAGGCCAACAACCCGTTGCCGCCGGTCGCCGGATGGAGACCGGCCTGCGCCAGCGCTCGTCCTGTGTTCACCGTGCACGCCACCCCGTCATCCAACGATCCGTCGGCCCTGAGCGTAACGAGGGCAGCCGCAGGCTCGTCGCGGTAGCGCTGCTTCAACGGCTCCTGCATCGCGCGAAGCTCCTCTGTCGTGGTGCCGCTCATCCGGCCGAAATCCTACAGCGCGGCGCAGGTCCAGACCCGAGCCCAGCGCTGATATCCGAGTCAACTCCCCCGAGAAGCCCTCGTCAAGATCGTCGCCGATAGCCACGGCCGCCAGGTAGCCGAGCGCGCTGACTTGCGGACTCACTCGCAGGTCGTCCGGAGCGACACTGAGCGCCAGCACTATCCGTGCGTCTGCTTGCCCGTGAAAGCGGTACTAAAGCTCGTGCGCGCAGCGCTAGCGCATTCGCTCACGGATATCGGGGGAGTCGGTGCCCTTGCCGGCGGAGCATTCACAGTCCTCGCCGTGGCTTGGGTCGCAGCATTCGGTCTTGGCGCTGGGTTCGCAGCAGGTCGCCTGCGCCTCGGGTGCGCAACAGGCGCTCGCGGTCGTCTCAGTGGTGGTGGTCACCTCAGCCATGCCGATAGCTCCTCCAGGGCATCGGGGATCACGTAGTAGTAGGCCCACAGCCCTTGGCGCTCGGAGTCCACGATCCCGGCGTCCCGGAGCTTCTTCAGGTGGTGGGAGAGCGTGGGCTGGGAGATGTCGAACAGTGGCACCAGCTCGCAGACGCAGACCTTGCCGGCGTGCTTGCGCAGCACGTCTACGAGCTGCAGCCGGATCGGGTCGCCGAGGGCCTTGGCGACCTCGGCAATCCGCAGCGCCTCCCCGCGCTGCACATCCGGGTAGACGACGGGCTCGCAGCAAGGCGAGCCGTTGGCGCGCTTCTGCTTGGGGGATAGCTCCAAATCGACAAGCATCAATCTACTTATATCAATAACACTCACAACTGTCGATGTAATACGATCGCCGCGATGAAGACGCCTCCGATCGCTCGCCGTCTGCTCGCCGAGCTGTTGGGCTCTGCGTTCCTCGCCGCTGTCGTGATCGGCTCGGGCATCGCGGCGCAGACGCTCTCCCCGAACGAGGTTGGCCTAGAGCTGTTCGAGAACGCCGCCGCGACGGCTGCAGGGCTTTACACGATCATCCTGATGTTCGGCCCTGTGTCGGGCGGGCACTTCAACCCGGTTGTTTCGCTCGCCGACGCGAGCTTTGGCGGTATCCGCTGGCGTGAGGCAATCTTCTATATCCCCGCTCAGGTAGCCGGCTGCGTGCTCGGCGCCGTAGTCGCGAACGGCATGTTTTCCCTGGCCGCCATCAGCATCTCCACGCATCACCGCGCCTCGCCCGCGCACCTGTTCTCCGAGATGATCGCCACCGCAGGGCTGCTGCTCGTGATCTTCTCGCTCGCGCGCACCAAACGCGCAAACACGATTCCCGCCGCGGTCGGCGCATACATCGGCGCCGCCTACTTCTTCACCAGCTCAGCGAGCTTCGCCAACCCCGCGATCACCGTTGGGCGCATGTTCTCCAACACGTTCGCCGGGATCGCCCCCGCATCGGTGCCCGGGTACGTGATCGCGCAGCTCGTCGGGGGCTTCGCAGCTCTCGCGCTGCTGCGAGTCCTCTACCCCGACGTAACGGCGGCCGAGGCAGAAGAGATCCTCCTACCACACCACCAGGAGCTCACCGGCTGATGGCGTGCGTCCTGTTCGTGTGCCTGCACAACGCCGGGCGCTCGCAGATGAGTCAAGCGCTGTTCGAGCGCGCGGCAGATGGACGCCACACCGCTCTCTCCGCCGGCACCACCCCGGCCGAACATGTCCATCCCGAGGTCATCGACGTTATGCGTGAGCATGGCATCGACCTGGCCGGCCGGCGCCCACAACTGCTCACCCGCGAGCTTGCCGAGCAGGCCGACGTGGTCGTGACGATGGGCTGCGGCGATACCTGCCCCTACATCCCCGGCAAGCGCTACATCGCCTGGGACATCCCCGACCCCAAGGGCCGTCCGTTCGCCGAGGTCCGCGCTACCCGCGACGACATCGCGCGACGGGTCACAGCACTAGCGGCCGCACTCGACACAGAGTCGTAGTCCGCGCATCCGCGCGAAGGCTTTCGCACGCTCGCGTCCACTGGTGCTCGTGTCATGGAGGGTCGATCAATCCGGGGCGAGCTCGCCGTAGAAGTAGGAGGCGGTGACGCCGCCGTCCATGAGGAAGTCGCTGCCGGTGATGAACGCGCCGTCGGGGCCCATGAGGAGCGCGCCGACGTTCCCGACCTCGTCTGGAGTGCCGGCGCGCCCGGCCGGAGACAACTCGATCGTGCGCCGGTATCCCTCGCCGCGGGGGCCGGATGCGGGCGTCGCCGATCCGGTGAAGCTCGCGACGTGGATGGTGCGCTTCAGCTGCGAGGATCAGGACTTCTTCGAGGTCGATCCGGTTCGGTACGCTGACGCGCTCGGTGAGCGCGGGCTCCCGGTCTACCGTCGCGCGATCGATGAGCGCGGCGACGGCGAGCGGGTCTTTGCGGTGCGCTGGGCGCGCGAGCGACTCGCGGTGCTCGACGGGGACGGGGAGGCGATCGTCGCGCTGCTTGGTGGGGATCTGAGCGCGCCGCATCAGTTCATTCCGGGTTAGCGAGGCGATGGCCTCGGGCGCGAGGAGGAGGTTCTGCTGTGGGCAGGGCGCGGCATCGCCGAGACCGACGGCTGGCAGGTCGCGCAACTGTATGACCTGGGGTGCGGTGTGTGCGAGCGGCGCTCGGCTCCGCTGGAGGTTCTGCGTTTGCGCCGCGAGGAGCACGAGCGGATGGCATCGGCGAGCACCTATTCGCGCTTGCGTCGTGCGGCCGACGCGGTGGGCGCGTGGGATATCGAGCGTGACGCCGCGCGCCTGGCTTTGCGCGAGCGTGACCTTGGGGGGCTCGTCGACGCGCTGCTCGCCGACAGTGACATCGAGGAGGCCTGGAGTGTCGCTCACGAGGATCCCGACTGGGACCCGGGGCTGCAACGGCGTCTGCGTCTTGCCGAAGCCAGTGAGGCGCAGCGGCCGGATCGGGCGCTGCCGTGGTACATGCTCGTCGTAGATGAGCTGCTGATCGAGACCGGCCGCCGCGCCTACGCCCGAGCCATCCCGGTCCTCAAGCACGCCGCCGCACCGCCGACGCGGCCGGCCAGAGCGAGTGGTTTGCAGCCAGGATCGCTGATCTCCGCGAGCATCACCGCCGCCGCCCAACATTCCTCGCGATGCTCGACAAGGCCAGCCTCGGCTGATGCGCCAACCGAAGCGGCTAGCCGACCTTCCTGGGGGTGTATTCGCTCCCCCAGCAACTCGGGTAAAACACCCCCAGAGCTCATGGGACGATCAGAAATCGTTTGCTGGAGCGGGTTTTGAGCCAAGCCGACGCGGGGACTCGAACCCCGGACCCCCTCCTTACCATGGAGGTGCTCTACCAGCTGAGCTACGTCGGCGCGGACGATCAATCCTAGCGTTCCGGGGGCCGACCGGATAGGATCGAGTTCTCGACGACCACCCGAGACTCCCCGTCATCCTGGGGGCTTTTTTGGGGGCTTCCAGGGGGTGTTCTGGGGTGTTTTGCTCCCGCCAAACAGTCCTTCGCAGTCCCTCCGAGCACCGAAAACCCAGACAGGACGGGACCTCACGAGCCCAGGAGGGCCTCCATGCGCATCATGGTAAGGCGGGGGTCAAGGGTTCGAGTCCCTTCGTCGGCTCTCGTTTTCTTACCGCAACGTCACCGCGGTTCGATACCATTTTATCCCACGGTTGTCCTCACTTGTCCGCAAGGCAAGAGGGACGATCATCAGCACAGGAGTCAAAGATGACGCTCTATCTCAAGGTGGAGCGTCCCCCTCGTTCCTCGCATGGTAAGCGAGAGGTTCCCGGGTTTGAGCCCCGACTCGGCTCTCTTTGGCGTGGAGCAGAGTTGCCGATTGCAAGCTTTCGCGTCGGTTTCACGATGGCTACACGCTCGCGCTCGATAGTAGGTCGCGATGAGCCATGACGCCGTGATCCTCTCGCCCCACTTCGACGACGCGGTGCTCTCGTGTTGGCACGTGCTGGCGGGCGCCGGCGAGGTGCTCGTGGTGAACGTCTTTGCGGGCGAGCCTCCCGCGGGAACGCTCGGCTGGTGGGATGAGCTCGCGGGCGCGAGCGATTCGGCCGCGGCGGTCCGCACGCGTGTCGAGGAGGACCGCCAGGCGCTTGCGCGCATTGGCCGTGTGACCGTCAACCTGCCGTTCTTGGACAGCCAGTATCGCCAGCGCCAGCAGGACGGGCCACCGGGAGAGATCGTGCAGGCGCTGCGCGAAGTGCTCGTCGCGGGAGCCCGGATATACGCGCCGGCCAGCCTGGGCAACCACCATCGCGATCACAGCGCCGTGCGCGCGGCGGCACTGGTGCTCCATGCAGAGGGCGCTGACGTGACGCTGTATGCCGACCTGCCTCACGCCACCGTGCTCGGATGGCCGCGCTGGGTGCTCGACGGGTCCTCCTCGGAGGCCGATCCGGCGGGCGAGGGATGGGCGACCCAGCTCCAAGAGACGGGGGTCTCGGTAGAGCGGATGGTGGCTGCGGTGCACCGGCTGCCGACCGAGGACCATGCCAGAAAGCTCGAGGCCGTGTTTGCCTATGGCAGCCAAATAGCGCCATTGCAGGAGGACTTCGGATCGCTAGCGGATCCTCACCTGCTCGGTCTCGAGGTCGATTGGCGTCTGGCGCTAGTGACGTAGCATCGGTCCCGGGTGGTCGATCTCCGCGAGCGCGCGCTCGCGGAACCGCGCGGCGATCTCCTCATCGCCGACCGATGCCGCCATCGTGTCGATCAGCTCGCGCGCGCGGAGTCTGTGATCCTCGGCCTCCTCGAGCCTGTCCCCCGCTGTGGCTACGCGGGCAAGCCCGGCTCGAATCTGCCAGCGCTCGCAGAGTAGGCCCTCCTCGCCGGCCGCCTCGGCGCTGCGGGCGAGCATCCCCGCAGCGGTTGCCCAGTCTCCTCGAGCCTCCGCGCAGCGGGACAAAAGACGGGTGGTCATTGCGATCGAGCGCTGCGCTTTGCTTTGCTCCCAAGCTTTCAGCCGGCTCTGCATGCTCTTCTCGGCGCGCTCGATCTCGCCGGCCGCCAGCTGAGTCTCGGCGATCGCACAGTAAGCCTGCTCGCCCCAAAAGTCGACTTTGCCGGGCGGCGTGGTGACCCGCTCGGCGATCTGCTGCGCACGCTCCGCGAGCGTATTTGCCTGATTGTCGGCACCCGTCATCCGTATGGCCGAAGAGAGCGCTCCGAGGCAGCGGAAGATCTGCCCGCGCGCCCGGTTGCGCTCGGCGGCTGCAAGCCCGCGCTCGAGGACGGCGACAGCCTCCTCGGCCGCCCGCAGGTCCAGAAGGGAGTTCGCCAGGCCCGCCGCGGCCCAGCCGAGCCAGTCGGCCTCGGGCGTGTCCGCGGCGGCGAGCGCCTGACGGCCGCAGGACAGGGATCGCGCGTAGTCGCCACGGCAGCGCGCGATCCAGCTCGACGCCTCGCGAAACAGAACTCCGGTCGTGCGTTCTCCCCCCAAACGATCGCTGACTGCGAGCGCCTCCGTGACGCGGTGCTCGGCCTCCTGCCAGTCGCAGTGCTCCAGCGGCACGTAGCAAGACTCGCACAGCGTCCATTGCAGATACCACAGGTCGCCGCGCTGGCGTTGAGATCGCTCGAGCTCTCCGCAGAGCTCCTCCAGGCGCTCGAGGTCGCCGAGCTGCAGCGCTGCGAACTTGAGGCTGTCCATCGCGCGGCTGCCGGCAAGCTCGTCGCCGGCGCGGCGGGCGATCTGTAGTGCCCGCTCCCCGAGCTCGACCGCCTCGGCGAACTCCAGCTCGTTGGCGAGCACCAGCGAAAGACGGTTCAGCGCGCTGACCTGCCCGGACTCATCGCCGAGCTCCTCCGCGATTCCCAGCGCCTCTTCGTGAAAGCGCCGCGCCGCCTGTGGGTCGAGCACGTGCCAATGGGTTCCCAACGCGTTGCGCACGTGCATCTCGGTCGCCCTGTCCCCGGCCGTGCGCGCGCCCTCCAGGGCGTGCTCGAGGTCGGCCAGTGCTCGCTCGGGCTCCCCGAGCTGGTGGAACGCCCAGGCACGGGCACGGTAGAGGTCGCGAATCGTCTCCTCGGTGGCCGCGGTCATACCGAGCATCTCGCCCGCGAGGATCGCTCCTTGCAGGTTCTCGAGCGCCGTCTCCTGGGCGTGAACCCGTTCCGCCGCCGTGGTGGCGCGGCGATGGTAGTCGAACGCCTTGCGCAGCTCGCCGGCGGCACGGTAGTGGTAGGCCAGCGTGCCGGCGCGCTCGTCGGGGCGGTCCGTGGGCGTCTGCTCGATCGCCGCTGCGATCCGGCCGTGGATCGTCGCCTTGCGGGTAGCCGAAAGCTGCTCGTAGATCGTCTCGCGAAACAGCGCGTGGGAGAAGCTGAGCCGCCCCACCGATTGCGCGGACTCGACCAACACATCGGCGTCAATCGCCTCCTCGACCAGATCGATCAGGCGATCGCGTGCATGCTGAAGGACACGTTCGAGCACGTCGAGCTCGAACTCACGACCAGCGACCGCGGCCACCGAAAGCGCCTGGCGGCAGTCATCCCCCAGACCGCGCAGGCGGCGCAGCAGCAGGTCCCTGACGCTGTCGGGCACGCCGCCTGCCGCCACATCCCAATCGGACTCCGCATCGACATCGTGCAGCAACTCCTCGATGAAGAACGGGTTGCCCTCGCTGCGCTCCGCGACGCGCCGCACGAACCCGCTTGGCGCCGTCAGCCCGGTGCGACCCGAGATCAGCTCTGCGACCTCGGCCTCGTCGAGTCCCGACAGCACCAGCCGCTGCAGCATCCGCGCGCGGCGCAGCTCTGCGAGCGCTGCGGCTAGTGGGTGCTCCTCGCCGACCTCGACCTGCCGGTAGGTGCTCAGAACCATCAACGGCGCGCCCTTGGCCGAGCGTGCGAGGTGGCGAAGCAGCAGCAGGCTCGGCTGGTCGGCCCAGTGCAGATCGTCCAGGAAAAGCACCAGCGGCCGAAGATGCGCAGCGTCGGCCAGCAGCGAGCAGACCGTCTCGAACAAGCGGAAACGCTCCTGCTCGGCGCCAAGGCCCGTCGGCCCGTACGGGGAGCGCGCGTCCTCGAGCTCTGGCAGGATCGCGGCGAGCTGGGCGCGCCGTGGGGTGACTTGCACAGCCAGCTCGGCTGGAGGGCAGCAGGCGATGTAGTGGCGCAGCGCCTGCACGAACGGTTGGTAGGGAACGTGGGTCTCCTCGTGGCAGCTGCCCGCCAGCACCGTCGCGCCGTCCTCGTGCGCCGCACGCGCGAACTCGGTTACCAGGCGCGTCTTACCGATCCCGGGCTCGCCCGCGAGCACCACGACACGCAGGCCGCGCTCGCGAACCTCCGTCCACTGCGCCTGCAGTGCGGCCGCCGCGTCGGAGCGCCCGACGAACGTGCCGCGGTCCTCACCCACGAGCAGCTGGGGCAGTGGGACACGTACCTCGGTCGACGCCTCCCAGATCACCTCACAAGCTGCGACCGGGTCCGCGACGCCCTTCAGGGTGACCGCCCCGAGCGTGCGGTATGCGAACCCGCCGCGTGTGCCGATCAGCGCGCGCACCAGCTCCGAGGCGAGGATCTGGCCTGGCGCGCCGGCGTCACAGAGTCGCTTGGCGATCACCACCGGCGTGCCGAAGTAGTCGCCTTCGTCGCGGATCGGCTCGCCGACATTCAGGCCGATGCGAACCGCAAACGCAAGCTCCCCGGTGCTACGGGCGCGGTCGACGGCCTGCTGCATCGTGATCGCGCATGCGAGGGCGTCCACCGCGCTCACAAAAGCCACCATCAGCCCGTCTCCGAGGTTCTTCACCTCCTCGCCGCTGTGCATGGCCGCCGCCTCGCGCAGCAGGCCGAAGTGCGCGCGACGCAGACGCTCCCCCTCCTCATCGCCGAGTCTCTGCAGCGTCTCCGTCGAGCCGACCTGGTCGGTGAAGAGCAGTGTCACCGTGCCCGTCGTCCGTTCGGCCGCCGATGTCGGGATTCGCGCCCCAGGCGGCCCAGGCGCTGGGGAGTCCGGTGGCGCTGACGCGACGGGCGGCGGCAGGTCCGATGGCGCCACAGCGACGGGCGGCGGCGGATCTGATGGCAGCTCGGCGACGGGCCGCGTCGTCTCAGCAGCGCGGATCCGCTCGACCAGCTCCCGCGTAACCGAGGAGGGAACGATCCGTAGCTCCGAGGCGAAGCGGTCGGCCAGGCGGCGGTATGTGGTGAGGGCCGCCGAGCGATCCCCACTGGCCGCCAGGCGGCTGATCAGCTCACGATGGGCCTCCTCGGACAGCGGGTCGAGCGCCACCTGGCGACGAGTCAGCGCGACCGCCGCTACGAGATCCCCGGCGTCCTGCGCGGCACCAGCCATCAGCTCCAGCAACGCCACCACGCTGGCGCGATGCTCGTCACGTCGCTCGTACACCCAGTCGTCGTCGAGGTCTTCGAGCAATTCGCCCCGCGAGAGCTCGAGCGCATCCTCAAACCTGCCCTCGGCGACGAGCTGCTCGAACTCGCCTACATCCGTCCAGACCGCGTCCGGGCCGGCGAGGGCGACTGCGTCGCGGCTGGCCAACAGATAGCGATCGGCGTCGGCGCCCACCGCGCGACGCAGAGCCGACAGGGCGCTGCGCAGGCTCGTGCGCGCACTCTCGTCGAGCACGTCTGGCCAGAAGCGCGCCGCGAGCGGTCCGCGAGGATGCGTGCGCCGCTCCAGGGCAAGCAGGCCGAGTAGTGAACGCGCCCGCCGGCTCGCGGGCAGCTCCAGACGCCTGCCGTCAACTTCCAGTGCCATCTCCCCCAGAACCTTCAGGCGCATCATCGGCCAAGCGTACGCGGATTCACGCGCCTTTCGCGCGCGCTTCGCGGTGGCACCACGGAGCCGTGGGAAAGTTGCCCAACCAAAGGGCAACCACGAAGGGAGCAACAGATGGCCACCGAGACGCAGATCGACCAGGAGAAGCTCGAAGCGTTCCTCGAGCGGGTCGTGCTCGATGTTGGAACCGCGATGCGCGGGGGGCTGATGTACATCGGCGACCGCCTCGGAATCTTCGCGGCGCTCGCGAAGTCGGGCCCCGTGAGCGCCGCCGAGCTCGCGCAACAGACGGGTCTCAACGAGCGCTACCTGCGCGAGTGGCTCGGCGCGATGGCGACCGCCGAGTACATCGAGCACGAGAGCGTCGGCGACACATACTTCCTGCCGCCCGAGCACGCTCTACCGCTCGCCGACGAGGAGTTCCCGTTCTTCACCGGCGGATTCGTGCAGATGATCGTCCCCACGGTCACCGTCGCGCCGCAGGTGGCCGAGGCGTTCAAGGCCGGCGGGGGTGTGACTCAGGAGCAGTACCTGCCCGACATGTACGAGTCGATCGAGCGTGCCACGGCTCCGTGGTACAAGCACAACCTCGTCCAGACCTGGATCCCGGCGCTGGCTGGCGTCCAGGAGAAGCTCCAGGCGGGTGGATCGGCCTGCGACGTCGGCTGCGGGTCTGGTCGGGCGCCGATCACGATCGCCAAGGCATTGCCGGCGGCCGAAGTCCACGGCTACGACGTCCACGCCGGCTCGATCGAGCGCGCGCGGGCAAACGCGCGGGCCGAGGGTCTCGCCGACCGGGTGACGTTCACCGTCGGCGACGGCGCCCAACTGCCTGCGGGGCGGTTCGATCTCATCAGCACGTTCGATGTCGTGCACGACTCTGTGGACCCGGTCGGGTTGATGAGCGCGATCCGTGGCGCTTTGCGCGAGGACGGCACATACCTGATGCTCGAGATGAACGCCTCCGGCGATGTGGAGGAGAACCGCAACCCGCTCGGCAAGCTCCTATACAACGTCAGCACCCTCTATTGCATGACCACCTCGCTCGCGCACGGTGGCGCGGGTATAGGCGCGTGTATGGGGGAGGAGAAGGCGCGCGAGCTTGCCTACGCGTCCGGCTTCACGCAGTTCCGCAAGCTCCCGATCGAGGAACCGTTCTCGGTCCTCTACGAGCTCAAGGCATAGGTGTGGCAAACGCGGCGGGTCTGTGCGCTCGCCGCGTTTGACCACGACGGGTTCGTGCGCTCGTCGTGTTGACCACGACGGTACAAACAGTCAATCTTGTGGAGAAAGGGGGTAGCTCAGATGGCAACCGAGGCTAGGACGGGATCACCCCGGCTCGACGTGGAGGCACTCCGTGGCGCGCCGGAGCAGAGCCGCGCTCGCTACCCGGACCGCGAGGGCTATGTCGAGCGCGATGGTGTGCGTGTGTGCTACGAGGTCTACGGCGAGGGCGAGCCGACTGTGCTGCTGCTGCCGACCTGGTCGATCGTCCACTCTCGCTTCTGGAAGGCCCAGATCGCCTACCTGGCACGCCACTGCCGGGTAATCACCTTCGACGGGCGAGGCAACGGCCGCTCGGATCGCCCAGCCGGCGCCGCCGCCTATCACCCGGACGAGTTCGTCCTGGACACGCTTGCCGTGATGGACGCCACCGCAACCGAGCGCGCGAGCATCGTGGGCCTTTCCTGTGGCGCACGGTGGGGGACGATCCTCGCCGCCGAGCACCCCGAGCGCGTCGAGAAGGCGGTGTTCATCGCACCCGCGCTTGCACTTGCGCCCAACCATCCGGAGCGTGAGGCGCATGCGTTCGATGAGCCGCTCGACTCCGGGGAGGGGTGGGCGAAGTACAACAGCCACTACTGGCGCAAGGACTACCGCGACTTCCTCGAGTTCTTCTTTGCGAAGTGCTGCAACGAGCCGCACTCGAGCAAGCAGATCGAGGACGGGGTCGCCTGGGCGCTCGATACCGACCCGCAGGTGTTGGCAGACACCACGAGGGGGCTCGGGCTTGCCACGCGCGAGCCGATCCGCGACACGTGCGCGCGGATCGCCTGCCCAACGCTCGTGATCCACGGCGATCTGGACCTGGTGCGCCCGCACGCGCAGGGCCAGGAGCTGGCGCAGGCCACGCGCGGCGAGCTGGTCACGCTCGAGGACGCCGGCCACATGCCGACCGGGCGCGACCCGGTCAAGGTGAACCTCCTGCTGCGGGATTTCCTGTGCCCGCCGGTCCCGCCGCGCCACTGGCAGCGGAGCGCCTCGCGAGCCAAGCGGGCGCTTTACATCTCCTCGCCGATCGGCCTCGGCCATGCGCGACGCGATCTGGCGATCGCCGGTGAGCTGCGCCGCCTGCACCCCGACCTGCAGATCGACTGGCTGGCTCAGGACCCGGTCACCCGGATGTTGGAGGCGGAGGGTGAGCGGATCCACCCCGCGAGCGCACAGCTCGCCGGCGAGTCCGCGCACATGCAGTCCGAGGCGAGCGGGCACGAGTTGTCCTGCTTCCAGGCGTTCCGGCGGATGGACGAGATCCTCGCCGCAAACTTCATGGTCTTTCACGACCTTGTGCGGGAGCAGCCCTATGACTTGTGGGTCGGCGACGAGGCGTGGGAGCTCGACTACTTCCTGCACGAGAACCCGGAGTGCAAGGCGGCTCCCTATGCGTGGCTGACCGACTTCGTCGGCTGGCTGCCGATGCCCGAAGGCGGCGTGCGCGAAGCTGCGTTGACAGCCGACTACAACGCCGAGATGATCGAGCAGATCGCGCGCTACCCGCACGTGCGCGACCGCTCGATCTTCGTCGGCGAACCCGACGACATCGTCCCCGGCACGTTCGGGCCTTCGCTGCCCTCGATCCGCGAGTGGACCGAGCAGCACTACAGCTTCTGCGGCTACATCACCGGGTTTGACCCGGCGGCCCTTGGGGACCGGGAGGCGCTGCGAGCCGAGCTCGGATACGACACCCACGAGCAGGTGTGCATCGTCACCGTCGGCGGCTCGGGCGTCGGCGCGCCGCTGCTCGAGCGCGTGATCGACAGCTTCCCGGAGGCCAAGTGGCTCGTCCCGGGACTGCGGATGATCCTCGTCACCGGCCCGCGGATCGACCCCGCGACGCTGGGTGGGCGGGCGCCGATCGACGGGCTCGAGGTCCGGTCGTTCATAGCCGACCTGCACCGGCACCTGGCCGCGTGCGACCTCGCGATCGTGCAGGGCGGGCTGACGACGACGATGGAGCTGACCGCCAACCGCCGGCCGTTCATCTACTTCCCGCTGTGCAACCACTTCGAGCAGAACCTGCACGTGCGTCATCGCCTCGAGCGCTACGGCGCCGGCCGTCGGATGGAGTTCGCCGATTCACCGCCGCAGGCGATCGCGACGGCTATCGCGCAGGAGATCGGGCGCCAGGTCGACTACCGCCACGTGGAGGTCGATGGCGCCGCCAGCGCGGCGCGGCGCATCGCTGAGCTGCTCTAAGGAACGGACCGAGTCAAGGCTGCTCACAGGAAGGGTAAGCAAAGATGACAATCGACACCACGACGACACCGCCACCGATCGACGTGCAAGCACTCCGCGCTGCCCCGGAGCAGACCCGCGCTCGTTATCCCGACAGCGAGGGCTTCGTTGGGCGCGACGGCCAGCGCCTCTTCTACGAGGTCTACGGCGAGGGCGAGGAGACGATCTTCCTGCTGCCGACCTGGTCGCTGGCGCACTCCCGCCACTGGAAGATGCAGATCCACTACCTTGCGCGCCACTTCCGCGTGCTTACAATGGACAGCCTCGGCAACGGGCGCTCCGATCGCTGCCGTGACCCCAAGCGCTACGCGCCCGCGGAAATCGCTCGCGACTGCCTCGCGGCGATGGACGCAACCGGCACCGAACGGGCGGTGATGGCGAGCCTCTCCACCGGCGCGCAGTACCAGCTCGAGCTCGCACGGCTCGCGCCCGAACGAGTGCTCGGCGCCGTGTTCATCGGGCCGCTGTTCCCCTACACCCTGTCCAAGAACTCGCTCTTCACCGATCCGCTGGCCCAATCCCTCTCTCGCTCGGTTCACTCACCAAGGCCCGTCGGGTGGGCGCACATGAACCCGGTTCACTGGCGTCAGAATCTCCCACGGTTCGCCAACTGGTTCATCGCGCGGTGCTTCCCCGAGCCCCACTCGGCCAAGGCAATCGAGGACGGCGTCGGATGGATACTCGACAGCGATCCGCAGACCCTCATGGCAACAGTGGGACATGGTGAGTTCATCCGTGGCCGGCGCACCCTGCGCGAGCCGGCGCAGAGCCTCGACTGCCCGGTACTGGTCATCCACGGCGAGCACGACAAGATTTCAGCGACTCGCGACGGCCGGGCGCTCGCACGGCTGAGCGGCGGAAAGCTCGAGGTGGTGAGAAGCTCGGGCCATCTCCCGCACGCCCGCAAGCCGGTCGGGTTCAACCTGGCGCTGCGCGACTTCGCCGAGGACGCCTTCGGACGGCAGCGCACGCCGCGCGACCCTACCGTCCACCGGCCCGATGGCCGTCCTCGCGCCCTCTTCATCTCATCGCCGATCGGGCTCGGCCACGCCCAGCGCGATGTGGCGATCGCCCGCGAGCTGCGGCGTCTGCATCCCGACCTGCAGGTCGACTGGATCGCCCAGGACCCGGTCACCCGGGTCCTCCATGCCGAGGGTGAGCGCATTCACCCAGCCAGTGCTCACTTGGCCAACGAGTCCAAACACATCGAATCGGAGTCCGTCGAGCACGATCTGCACGTCTTTCGGGCCTTCCGCCGCATGGACGAGATCCTGGCCGCCAACTTCTTGCTCTTCCACGACGTGGTACGCGAGCAGCGCTATGACCTGTGGATCGGCGATGAGGCATGGGAACTCGACTACTACCTGCATGAGAACCCCAGCGAGAAGCGCGTCCCGTTCGCGTGGCTGACCGACTTCGTCGGCTTCCTGCCGATGGATGGCCAGGACGCGCGGGAAAGCTTCCTGACCGCCGACTTCAACGCCCAGACGATCGAACACATAGCCGAGCACCCCGAGGTCCGCGACCTGTCGCTGTTCGTGGGCAACCCCGACGACATCGTCCCCGAGCGTTTCGGACTCGGGCTGCCGATGATCCGCGACTGGACCGAACGCCACTTCGACTTCACCGGCTATGTGACCGGTTTTGACCCCGCCGACCTGGGCGACCGCACCAAGTTGCGCAGCGAGCTCGGCTACCGCGACGACGAGCTCCTCTGCGTCGTCACCGTCGGTGGCTCGGGCATCGGCGCCGACCTGCTACGACGAGTCATCGACGCCTTCCCCCGGGCCAAGGAGCATGTCCCGGAGCTGCGCATGATCGTCGTCGCCGGACCCCGCATCGACCCCGAGTCGCTCCCCGGTGGTGGTGAGGGCCTCGAGGTGGTTCCCTATGTGCCCAACCTCTACCGGCACCTCGCCGTCTGCGACCTGGCCGTGGTGCAGGGCGGCCTGACCACCTCGATGGAGCTGACCGCGAACAAGCGGCCCTTCCTCTACTTCCCGCTACGCCACCACTTCGAGCAGAACTTCCACGTCCGCCATCGCCTGGAACGCTACCGGGCCGGTCGCCACATGGACTACGAGGACTCGCCACCGGAGCAGATCGCGGCGGCGATCGCGCAGGAGATTGGTCGCGAGGTCGACTATCGCGACGTGGAGAGCGATGGCGCCGCCAGGGCGGCGCGGCGCATCGCCGAGTTGCTATGACCGTACGCCGTTACATTCCACTATCTGCCCGTTGGGGCTGGAGGACATCATGGACACATATGTCATTTTGAGGCGCGGCGCATGGAGCTCCGCGGATGAGCTCAACACCGCTGCGGGCCGCTCGAAAAAGGTTGGAGACGAGGAGATGTCCGAGGACGTCCGCTGGATTCGCAGCTACGTCCTAAATGAACCCGATGGACGTCTCGGCTCGGTATGCATCTATCAGGCGAGCAGCCCCGAGGCGATCCGCGAGCATGCCTCACGCGCCGGTCTGGCGGTCGACGAGATCATCCCCGTCGCCGACACGGTGATCGTGCGAGCGGACCCACAGGGAGCCACCACCTAGCGTGTAGCTGTGTCCAGGCGAAGCACGATCGGCGTGTCAACAAAAGGAGGTCGTTTTGTCGTCCAGTGTGTCGGATTCTGAGCTGAAGGCGCGTCATCGCGCGATGTGGGCGTCGGGTGACTACCCGGATATGGTCGAGACGTTCTTGCTTCCGTTGGGGCCGCGGCTGGTAGAGGCGTGCGGCATCGGCCCCGGCAACATGGTCCTGGATGTGGCAGCCGGGACCGGCAACGCGTCGATCCCCGCTGCGAAGGCCGGCGCTCAGGTTACTGCCAGCGACCTGACGCCCGAGCTGCTTGACGCCGGCCGCGCTCGCGCCGAGGGCGAAGGGCTGACGCTTGACTGGGTGCAAGCTGACGCCGAGCATTTGCCATTCGCAGACGAATCGTTCGATGTCGTGATCTCCTCAATCGGCGCTATGTTCGCTCCCCACCACCAGGACACTGCCGATGAGCTTGTTCGTGTGTGCCGTTCGGGTGGCACGATCGGGTTGCTGAGCTGGACCCCCGAGGGCCTGGTCGGCGCATTGTTTAGGACGATGGGACCGTTCGTTCCGGCGCCTGCACCGGGTGTTCAACCGCCGCCGTTGTGGGGCAGCGAGGAGCACGTGAGCACGTTGTTCGGCACTCGCGTGGACTCTCGCACGCTGCAGCGGGATGTGCTGGAGGTCACGGCCTTCGAGCAGGCTCGCGAGTTCGGCGAGCACTTCAAAGCACGGTACGGCCCCACCATCGCAGCACGCGCAAACGCCGCCAAGACCGGACGCGAGGCGGAGCTCGACGCTGCGCTGGACGAGTTCTGCGACGTGTGGAACCGTGGCACGCCCGATAACGCGCGCTTTGAGATGGAGTATCTGCTCACAGCGGGTACACGTGCGTGATGACGCGGTTCTGTGGCCTTACGCTCGCAGTGGCCGGATCGCACTCGCGCCCTCGTCGGCCGACCGGTCGCAGCGAGGCCGCGATAGGCTTCTTCCATGAAGCGGCTGATGCCACTGTGCGCTTGCGCTGGTGCACTGATTGCGATGCTCGTGCCCGGTGCGGCCACCGCATCCACTTCGAGCACGCCGAATTGGTCGACTGAACACGCGGCCGTTGTATGCGGGGTCGCCGAAGGGGTCGAGGGGACCGAGCTCGACTCCGGCACGGGAGCCCCGCTCAACGGGTTGTGGCGCGGACTGCAATGCCAGGCGACGGGCATTCCCCGTGGCCAGGGGGTCGGCGACCCCGCCGTTCAACTGGGACAGGGCCGCGCCGGCCGTACCCGGCTCGTCGACATCAGCCAGGATGACCTCGTCTCTCAAGCGCCGTATGCTCCGCTGGCTCCGGGTTCGGTATGGAAACGCTACGGCATCGCCTGCACTGTGAATGCGACATCGATCCGCTGCACAAATGGGCCGGGCTACGGCTTCACGATGTCACCCGGCCACCTCCACATCTTCTCGCCCGCGGCCGCTCAGTCAAAGCGCTGTGGCAGCGTCAGCTACACGTTCCCGCATACCGACGGCCACGGTCACGCTGCCCTGAACAACCTGACGGCTGTCGGCGTCTCGTGCTCCACCGCCCGCTCCGTCGCTCACGCTTTCCTGGTCACCGGGAAGCCACCGGGGAACTGGCACACAGCTCGCGATACGACCGCCGGCGAGGTGGCCTTTACGCGCGGCGCGGCGCGTGTGACCGGCGACGTTGACAACTGACCGGCCCGACTCGCTCTACTGACATCGTGGCGGAGCGAGCGTCTGCGCAAAGGCCGCGCACGCCCACCGGTATGCGTCGAGCACACCTGGCCACCGGTCCCGCTTGCAGCTCTGCCGCTCGCGCTGGCCTTTTGCCGCGATCGCGGGCGCCGATGTGAGCATCGCGACCGTCGCGCGTATGTGAAGCGGTCCTTGTGCGACGTCTTGCTGCTGCCACCCGGAGTCGTCACGGTGATGTCGACCGTCGCCCCGGCTGTCTCTGACGGAGCAACCGCAGTGAGCCGCGAAGGCGAAAGCACGTTGAACTTCGCCCTGCGCCCAGCGCCGAAGTCCACTGCGTTCACGTGAGCAAAGCCCGAGCCGACGACCAACACCTCCGTATGGGCTCGCCCGTGATCGGGGCGAATGCGCTCGACAGTGGGGGCGGGCACCGTGGCGTTCACCGTCGGTGTTGCAGCGGCGCTCGTGGCTTCGCCCTGGGTCGGCTTCGACAGCACGGGGGTGACGCTTATCGTCACGGTCGCAGGCGCGGAGGCGCCGCCCGCGTTGTGTGCCGTGTAGGTGAAGCTGTCGGGCCCGCTGTAGCCTGGCGCTGGCGTGTACAAAACAGTCCCAGACGATGAGTTGAGCTGCGACAGCGCCCCGTGGGACGGCGCCTGCGGAGAGTCGTAGACGAGTTCCTCTCCAGCACACGAGAGCGACACCGTGGTTGGAGATTCGGCGGGCACCGACAGCGACACCGGGGCGCACGCCGGCGGGGGAGGCAGGTAGGTGTACTGGTCGGCGGCGGTCGGTTCGTTGGCGCCCGCGGGCGTGATCACCTCCACGTCCACCGTTCCGCGGAGACCTTCCGGTGCTGTGACTTCGAGTTCGCCGTCGGACCTCACCTCCAGCGAACCACCGGGGACGCCACCGAAGTCGACGACGCTCGCTCCGGTGAACCCGCTCCCGGATACGGAGATCCTGGTGCCCCCGATGGCTGGACCTTCATGGGCGCTCAGGCCGCTGACCGTGGGCGGGGAGCCATAGAAAAACTGATCGGCGGACGAGCTTGGACTACTTGCGCCCCGGCTGTGGACGAGGACCGCGACCGGCCCGTCTCCGGGCGGTGAGACGACTCTCAGCGCTTCAGGTCCGAGGTAGGTTACCGTCGCTGCCGGGGGTGGCGCCGAACGTCACGGTGCTGGAGGGAGTGAAGCCGCTGCCGATCATGGTCACTGTCGTGCCCCCGCTTGCGGGGCCTGTGCTCTCGCTCAGGCTTTCGACAGACGGGGCCGGGGCTGGAGCTTCGTCCGGGCAGGCCAGCGTAATCGTCAGGCCCACCTGAGGTGGAGGTACCGGATACGGTCCCACCGTCGCCGAGTTCTGGCCCGGTTCGCCCGTGGCGGTGCATCCCGGCGCAGACGCCTGCACCTCGTAGAATCCGGAGTCGACTTCCCAGTGGAAGACCCCTTTGGCTCCGGTGGTCTCGGGATTTTCCGCCGGTTCGATCCCGGGCGCCTGCACGTCGACCGGAGAGAACGGGCCTTCCCAAGATTCCGAGCGAAGAATACTAACCGTCGCCTCGCTTATCGGGCCTCCATTTCTATCGAGCACCGTCCCGCTGGGATCAATCAATGAATTAGCCTTGAAATTCCCATTGCCGCCCGAGCCTTCTGGTTCTTTCGGTTCATTCGGCTTTTCTGTTTTTTTCTGTTTTTTACAGTAGGTGTCGAGTGCCGCGTCCACGGCGGCGTCGACGAGTGTGTCCGCGAGTTGACTGACCATCAATAACACGGCCGAGGGCACTATTGCGAGTGCCACTGCGTACCCCACTGGGCCCAACTCGGCGAGCGCCGACCCGACAAGTAGCTCTATCGCGGGAGTGATCCCGGCAGCGAAAGCGTCAACGGGCAGGGTAATTGCCAGAGCGATGGCATCCTTTATCGCTTGGGGCGTCGGCGTTCCGCCTCCGCTTCCCTCTCCGCCCCCGCTCGAGGGGCAAAGGTCTCCAAAGTTGTACAGCGCGAGTTGTATGTCGTTCTTGAGAATGCCCAAGCCGGACAAGGTATGCGGGCCATACTCATACACGAGATCGAGAATCTTCAGACCTAGCCCGCCGGGGGTAATAGCAGGTGCAATCCCTCCGGAGAGTACCCACCCTCTTGGCATCACCGCAGCTGCCCCAACATTTGGAACCAGAGACGCAGAGGAAACGGAAACCGCAGGGCGGCTCGAAGCCACCGGTGCCGCAGTGCGAACCAACTGCGTGTCGCCCGCCGGCGTTACCCGTGAGACCCGTGGTCCTCCGACGGGGGGACTCCCGGTTCCCACGTCACCATGGGCGCCGGCACCATAGCTGAACTCGTCGATATTGCTGATGGGCGTCCTGCCGCCGTACGCCGTTTCGACTGTGATGTCCTGCGTGCCTTCGCCCGGGGGGCTCAAGGCCTGCAGTTCGTCGCTTGACACCTGGGTGAACTGTGCTCCAGTCTTGCCGAAGCGTACCGCAGTTGCCGATGCTAGTCCGGTCCCTTTGATTATGACTTTCGTGCCACCTTCAAGCGGGCCCTCTGCTGGCGACACCGACGAAATCGCGACATACGTGTACTGATCCACCACGGTACCCCCTTCGAGGATGTCGGGTCCGTAGACTGTCACGGGCACTGTTCCGCTTCCGGCCGGTGCGACCGCTTCGATGCCGTCTTCGGATAGCACCCTATAGCTGCTCGCGGGCTGGTTGCCGAAGTCGACTGCGGTTGCACCCGTAAAACTCGAGCCGGTCACGATCACCGCATTGTCCCCAGTCGAGGGGCCCAGGCTCGGAAAGAGCGAGCTTTGAGGCGGGCACGATACAGAGTCTTGGATTTCTGCCGGGCCCTTGAGTGGTTCCTGAGGTTCGAGCTCGCCGGAGTAGGTGCCCGACCCGGGCTGATCTTCTGACAGCGGTTCGATGTCTGATTCATAGGGGCCGGTGACGTCGCGCCGAGCTATCACAGAGACTGTGGCTAGACCATACGGACATCCGTGAACTACCGCCCTGGAGGGATAATCCGCCGCCAGGGTGTTCGGACCATCCTCGCCGTGACCTCCCAGAGGGTTGATCAGAGTCACCGTTGACAGTGGTGCGAGGGTGCCGAGCGTGATCGTCTGCCCCGGCAGCCCATCAGCGGGCACCAGCATGGGTTCGCTCGCTTCGGGAGCGCTTTGCTGAGACGATCCCTGAGTTGGATAAGGATAGGCACTCAGCACGATTGTGGTACCCGCGATCGCGCCCACTTCGAAGGTTCCGCTGGAGTTCGTTGCGGCGTTGTAGCAGAGACCACTCCCAATCACGCACGCGTCGACCACGGCGCCTTCTACCACGGCGCCTTCGCTGTACTTGACAGTGCCAGTCACCAACACCTGTGCGGCCGATGCGGTGAAGAACGGTCCGGCGGTCCGCTGCCCGAAACTGTTCGTCGCGGTCACCGAATAGCTGAAGTCCTCGACTCCTGGAGGAACCACGCCTGTCAACCTTCCAGACGTTGGATTGATGGTCAGCCAGCTTGGCGCGTCAGGGTCCAAGTTGTAGGTCGGCGACGGCGATCCGGTCGCGGAGAAAGTGTATTCCAGGCTCGAGCCGGCCAGGGCGTTCTCTGGCGGGTTCGCCGCCGTGAAGACCGGCGCGGTAGATCCCCCCTCAGCCACCTGCCGTATTCGAGCGTTACCGGTATCGCTTATCAGCAGATCTCCGGTATTGCCTATCGCCAGACTACTGGGCCCGGATAATTCGGCAGCTCTCGCGCTGCCACCGTCACCCGAGGAGCCGATCCTCCCGTTGCCGGCGATCGTGTAGATGTCATTCTTGGTCGTGGCTGTTAGTCCATACCCGCATTCGCCCGCACAGTTTCCGTGGGCCACCAGTCGCACTCGCTCGTTGTTGGTATCGCTTATCAGCAGATTCCCGGCATTGTCCACCGCGAGGCCGTGCGGTTCGAAGATCTCGGCATCGCTCGCAGCGCTGTCATCCCCACTGAATCCAGGTGTGCCGGTGCCCGTAATCGTATAGATGTCTCCCTTTGTGGTAGCCGGAAGCCCAAACGGGCAGTTGCTCGAGCAGGTCGCCGCGGCGACCAGTCGCACCCGTTGATTACCAGAGTCGCTGATCAGCAGATCCCCAGCATCGTCGACAGCGAGACCCTCGGGCCGGTATAGCACGGCTTCGGTGGCGGGGATTGCTTCGCCGTAGTAGAAGTTTGCTTCTGTGGTTCCGGCGATCGTATAGATGTCGCCCTTGGTGGTTGCCGCCAGACCGTATGGGCAGTCGCTCGCACAGCTCTCGGCGGCGATCAACCGTACGCGCCCCTTGCCCGTGTCGCTGACCAGGAGATCGCCGCTGCTGTCGATTGCGAGACCGCTGGGTTTGGCCGGCCCCCGTTTTTCGGTCCACTACGTGTGAGAGTTGGTGTGTAGGTGGGCCGCCCCGTTCTCGCGGACACGGGTTGACTGGCGGAGTGTATGTGGTGTAGCGGTCGGGCATGTGGGCGTGT